>Ga0209102_1000101_pt1 | contig 57878 bp, 43 predicted proteins | sample ConPoolayeHmetaG_FD_185483 | JGI IMG/M metagenome (GOLD analysis project Ga0209102, IMG submission 185483) | Hot spring microbial mat communities from California, USA to study Microbial Dark Matter (Phase II) - Cone Pool mat layer H metaG... ... | reverse complement strand
TCCCGCGCCGAGGCTGGGCCGAGATGATAAGAAAAGTCTACGAAGTGGACCCCCTGCTCTGTCCCCACTGCGGCGGCCAGATGCGCATCATCGCCTTTATTACAGACTATGCCGTGGTGGACAGGATCATCCATCACCTTAAGCTGACATTTGTCGCAGACAAGCCTCCCCCGCCTCATCTCGTCTCGCAGGAACTTCTGATGGATTCTGAGACAGGCGCAGAATATTTTTCATGATTCCTTTCTTTGCCCAGAAGGAGAGGTCCGGCTGCGCTCCGGCGTTTTTTATCGTCTCTGCGGCTTTTGAGCCGCCTTGGCCTACCAGGAGAGACTTCCGATGGCCCTTAGCATCTTACTTTGTCATGATTTATATTTCCTGACGACGGTTGAAGGGGGAAGTGAGGACTAAGAGGCTCACCCAGCCAGCAAAGCTGAAAACGAACTTCTTCTCTTTTGGTCGCAGGGGTAAATTGGCACAAAGAGGCTCCGCCGGCCACCGCAGCCGAAAACCAGATTCTTATTATCTCGTTAAAGAACTTTAAATGGCCTAAGAAATAAGAACTCATTTTAAATTAAAAAAAAGGCCAAAAGCCCGGCAACCCCTGCTCTTTCATTTAGCCCCGAAGGCTGAATCAATGCCGGGGAAAAAGCCTTTTGAAGGCGTCTAAGTTAGCCGGAGAGCCGCGAAATAAATCTTCGGGAAAACGGAAATTAGTCCAGAGTAGCTCTAACAGGCTCACTCGCTCGCCAGAGTGTAATCCCCAGCCGGCCAAATATTGAAGCCGCAAGTTGCGGTCCAGGTTGAGAGGGGCACCGCTAAACCAAGAAACAAGGTCAAAGCCACGGCCGACATATGTGGCCATAAGCTCAAGGGCTGACCTAAACCCAATCTCCTTCAATGACTCTCTCACCTGCTGGAAACTCTTTCTTTCCAGCTTGGCTTCAAGTTCATCTAAATCCACCGGCAGGTCCTCTTTTTGTCCCATCAAAACAAAATCATAATCCCAACCGAGGACATCATTGCTCCAGATTGTCCCCGCCGGGAAAACCTGAAAGAAAGTAGCCAGCAGACTTTTAACCGTAGCTTCGTCGCTCTCATAAAGCGGGACCCACTGAGTAAAAAGTCCGCTGGGGCTGAGATGCTCCTGGATTGTCATGAAATATTCCTGGGTATAGAGCAAAGCTGAACCCCTGAGCCAGGGATGAACGGGGTCAGAGCTGATAATGTCAAATTTCTCTTGAGAAGTGAGAAGAAAATGCCGAGCGTCTTCGAGGACGAGTTCTACTCGAGGGTCAGAAGCCAAGTTGTAATTCTCTTTCTTGAAATAAGGAACAACCTTCTTCCAGACCGCCGGCTCGATTTCACAGATGACCACCTTCTCTACTTCAGGATATAATAAGAATGTGCCCGCAGTAATCCCGGCACCACAGCCCACAATTAAAACGCGGCGCGGGGATTGATGAACCAGAGCTGGCAAATGAGCCAACATCCTTTCCATCCGCAGGTCAGGCGCCGCATTAGAAGCTTCAGCTCGGCCGCTGGTATGAAAAACAATCGTCCCTTCCCACTCAGTAACCGCTACTGAAGAATTGATGCCTTCAGCCACCACCAAAGGCCGGCCGCGGTCCTTCTTTTCGGCCATTTTCCATCCATAAGCAATTAACTGCCAAGGCGGCGAGGCAACAGCTCGCACCGCCAAAAAACCAGCCAAGGAATACGCTGTAATCAAAATCACTGAGCCAATTAACTTAAGTTTTAGGGGTTGCAACTGTCTTCTTTGGAAAACAATATTATTTCCTTTATTAGAGGTTAAATTAGGAGTCTTCTGGAGCTTTTCTCGCCGCTCAAATCTTAAACTTACTCCAAGAAAAATATTCTGGAGAAAAGGGCAAAGAGCTAAGAAAGAATTAAGGATGACAAGCAAAATAAATAAGCGCTGGGAAAAAGAAGAACCCCAGGTAGGAAGGATGACCAGACTAATAAGGAGGGAGCCAGCAATGGAGCCTGCCGTATTTGCCGCATAGATTTTACCGACTGTCCGGCCGGTTTCGGCCTGCCTTCTAGTTGCCGAGGCTAAGGCCAAAGGAAAACTTGCTCCCCAAAGGAAAGAGGCTGGTAGTATAGCCAGACTGCAACGGAAGCAATCGAAAATAAAAGTTTTGGCTGGACCAGCTGTCTCCGAAACCGACCAATTGGGGACAATCCTGGTAATCACCAGCGCCGCCCAAATTATAGCCGGCGCTAAGCTTAATTGGCTTAGGCCGAGGGCTAAGCGAGGCGAAAGCCTTTGGCGGCGAATCAATTTAGAGCTAACGGCGCTTCCAGCAGCTAAGCCGCTGAGAAAAATCCCTAAAAGAAGAGAAAAGGTGTAAACCGTCCCCCCAAGAGAAAGAGCCAGGAGGCGAGTCCAGACAACCTCCGCGCCTAAAGCAGTTAGGCCGGAGACGGCAACCACGAGATAAATCAGGCCGGGATGGGAAGCATCCGAGTCATTAATTAAAGTATTTTGGTTGCTTATCAAGGTATTTTTAAAATTAAACCGCCGACGGCTGTTCTGCGCAATCCTCTTATTTAAATTGACGACACCTTGATTTTCAGCTAACGCACCAGCAAATGATTCCTCCGGCTCCTTGCGCTTTTTCTCTTCAGGAACGTTTTGATAAGCCGTTTTATGGTAGAAACTAGGCTTCCAGGGCTGGAGAAAGGATAAGCTAAAGGCGCTCGAAGCGATAATAAAATTAATAGTAGCCGCCGTTATAGTCGCGATGGTGACATCATGAACCCGAAGGAGATAGAACCCCGCCCCAAACGTCCCTAAGACAGCGCCCGCGGTATTAACTCCATAGAGCAGCCCGACGAAGGAGAGGCCGGGTCGCGTCGCCTCAACTAAGCGCGAGACAACAGGCAAAGTTCCACCCATGAGGATTGTTGGCGCCAAAAGGGTGCCAGCAGAAACAAAACCCCTTATAAGAAGAAGGGGAAGGCCATAGCCGATGGTGGCGGTATAGATTTTCATGACCAGCGGCAAAAGAATAGGGATTAAAAGCCCCAGACCGCCGATTCCGGCTTCAAGAAAAGCATAAAGCCGCAGAGGATGCTGGCGCAGAGATAAAAGAGAGGGCAAAAGGAGGCTACCAAGGAATAACCCTCCCATATAAGTTGTGAGCAGAATGGCCAAAGAAATAGCGCTGGAACCAATAACCAGCTCCAAGAGTTGAAACCATACGACTTCATAAATCAGCGCCGCTGTCCCCGAAGCTAAAAACAGGCCAAGCAACAAAGGAGTGGCCAAATATAGGCCTCCTTCAGGTTTGTAAAGGGTCATATTCCCGAGAGTCTTTTTAACCCTCATTTTTTATTATTTTAAAAAAGAAACCTGAAAATCATAACGGCTTAATTATGAATAAAGTTGGAAGAGCGCCTAACTTTTTTTCTGTTGAGCCGCTGGCTTGAGACAAGAAGGGCTCCGCCCTTTCGTTCCCATCTCATTAATTTTGTATGAACGATCACCGACAATGGACCGATTATATAAAGAGACCGCTTAAAACCCAGCAACTGAAAAATCATAGGGCTTAAATAGGGCAATATCCATCCCTTTTTCCCTGCCCTCAATAATCTTAATTCAATTAAAGAATTTGAACCTTTATATCTCGACGAATGAAAACATACCCTTCAATCAGGTCTTATTACTTCTTAAGCCTCACATAAAAAGATTGGCCATAGGAAATAGGTATTGCATCACTAATTTTAGCGGGAGCGTCGCTCGCCGCTTTGTTCAATCTCTCTTTGGAGTTCCACAAGGTCCACTGTCTGCGAAAAATCACCCAGTAAATGCTTGGCAAAATAATCGGCTCTTATCCAGAACCAATAATCGTTCATATCGCCAAAGCCATGGCGCTGGCCAGGAAAAATGAAGAAGTCGAAGCGTTTACCCGCCTTAATGAGGGCTGCTGCCAGTCTGAAAGTATTGGCGGGATGGACATTATTATCAATATCACCTGTGGCCAGCAAGAGATGGCCTTTAAGGTTTTTGGCGATTTCGGAGTTCTTCTCGATGCTGTACTCGAATTTAATATTGCCTTCTTTATCAATTACTTCTTTGACCCCGTGGTGCTTCTCGCTCCACCAGCGGTTATAGATATTGTTTTCATGATTACCGGAAGAGGAAACGCCGACTTTAAAGAAATCAGGGTAAACAAGTAGAGCGGCCGCAGTCATAAACCCACCGCCTGAGTGGCCGTAGATCCCAACACGGTTAATATCAATAAAGGGATGGCGAGCCGCCAGCTGCTCGATAGCATATTTTTTGTCTGCCAGCCCGTAATCACGAAGGTTGCCATAGCCATAGTTATGATACCATTTAGAGCGCATCGGGCTACCGCCACGATTGCCTACCTCAATCACAATGAACCCCATCTGAGCTAAGGCGACATTCTGGTTGCGCGGGGAAAAAGCCTTGGAAACACTCTCGGTTTGTGGGCCAGGATAAACATAAGCAATAATCGGGTATTTCTTGTTGGGGTCAAAATCAAACGGCTTATAAATTACTCCGTAGAGGTCAGTAATGCCGTCAGCCGCTTTAACCGTGAAGGTCTCAGGAAACTTAAAACCTGCGGCTAGCAACGCCGAAACATCCGTGGTTTCGAGCTCGAGCAGCCGATTACCGTTGGCGTCTAAGAGTTCCGATTTGGGGGCGGTGTCTACTCGCGAGTAATTCGAGATAAAGAATTTCTGAGAATCATCCATCGCCACGGAGTGGTCGAAATTTCCGGGAGTCAAGAGCTTCAGTCCAGTTCCCTCCAAGCTGATGCGATAAAGATGGGTATAATAGGGATCCTCGCCCTTTTCTCGTCCGCCTGCTAGGAAATAAAGGAGCCGAGCTTTCTCGTCAATCCCGACAATTCCCCGGCAGTTGAATTCGCCTGAGGTTATCTGATTCTTGAGCTTGCCCTCTCCGTCATAGAGGTAATAATGGCCCCAGCCATCTCGTTCTGACCACCAGACCAGTTCGCGGCCGCCGCCAAGCAGGCGGAGTGGTTGATATTCCACATAGGTATTCATCCTTTCTTCGACCAGCACTTTTACCTCGCCCGAAGCAGTATCGGCGACGCAGACTTCGTAGCCATGGAGGTCTCGGGTCTGCCGGCCAAAATAAAGCTTATCGGAAGTATCCGCCACCCACTGTGGGGGAGGCGGTTCCTCCGCGTCTTCCTCCCTTGACCGCCGGGGCGCGGTAAAAATGTTATAGGTTGGGTCCTTGAATTTTTCCGCTTTAACCTTGACCCGGCCTTTAGAAGCAATATCAAAGATTAGTATCTCGGGCTGAGGCTGGTTTTCTTCCCCAGGCATGCCATATTTATAAGTCTCGAGTGTCGGCCGTGGATTGGCCAGGCTGTTAATTACCCAGAGGTCACCTACTTTGCGCTCATCCTGGCGGATACAAGCAAACTTCTTCGAGTCCTTAGACCAGATGATACCGATAGGCGGGGTGCGGAAATCCTTGCGGTCCTTTTCATCTTTTTGCAATTCCTTTTTTTCTTCCTCCGTCAGCCGGCGAGCAAAGCTGTAATATTCCTCACCGTCGGTAGTTAGTTGGATTTCCTGAATAGTCTTATCATCAGCCTTCTTTAAAGCTTTGGCATAATTTTCCGCATCCATCAAAAAAAGGTTGTGGCCGCGGGCAAAAACCACCCACTTCTGGTCGGGCGAGACTGAAGCCCAGCGAGGTCTTTTCGGCTTGGGCTGATAATCTTTAAGCAGCGTCAGTTTTCCCGTCGCTAACTCATACTCAAAGGTTAGCGTCCTGGTCTTGGCCTCTGGCTCCTTGGGCTTCTCCTCTTCCTTTTCTTTTTTCATCTCTGTGTCCTGCTCTTTTTCCTTTTCCTTCTCCTTGTCCAGGAAGCGCTTCTCGAGCTCCTTGACGGACATGATTTGGCCTTCGACCGAGATGTCGCTATCGCGAGGGACTTCGAGGTCAAACTGAAAGGCAGTATCATTCTTAACAAAGCGGATGGTTCGAATCGGCAAATGCTGGGCATCATAAGGAGTCAAGAGAATTTTGGTCAGCATCGCCGCCATCCGGGCGTTATCAAAGAGCGGCTTCTTCGTCTTGGCTACTGGGTCGACCAGATACCAATTTTTCCCCGAGGGTGTTTCATAACTGTACCAAAAACGGTCGCTCGTCTTAAGCCAGTGCGGCTGAACCGAAAGGTCAAAAACAAGCTTCGTTACCTTCGTCGAAACCCAGCGCGCCGCCAGGTCATAATTGGCCTTCTCGGCTCTGACCACGCCAAAAGCAAACGAAAAAATTAAGCTGAAAATTAAAAGATAATTAAAAAGGCTAAACCGCTGGCAAACCTTAGGCCGCAGCCAAAGAAAAATTTTCATGATGCCTCCTTTCTGGCTTTTAATTTTCCAGGATCCAGAATGAGCTTCGAGAGAAGGGACATTTTTCCCCTCTAATTAAACCAAGCCTCAACTTTCACTAGACTTGTTTAACTCCGAGTATTTTTCTCTTTGGTAATCGATACCTCGCCTCCTTCCCTCCATCCACCGGCGGACATAATAATTAACCCCAAAAACAATTTCAAGCGAATAAATTCATACCCCATAGGCAGCAAAAATACCAGAACCATGAATAATTTATAAAGAATTTCGCCTCGTCAATTAGTTTCAATTCCGGAGTCAAATTGCCGTTTATTTTTTAATTAGGGTTAATTTCAGTTAGATAGACGGATTATTTGATGGAATAACTCTAAAACCTAAATCCGAGATTATTTTTTTGAAATTGCTCCTTAAAGGCCTGCCTTTCGCCATTTTTTGCTCGTGGCGGACTCCTGCCTTATCTCAGCTGTGGAGCCTGTGTTGGGCGTGCTTGGCTTAGCGATTATTTAGCCAATTGAGATAATTAGCGGCCAAGCGACGTTGTAAAAAGAAGGGAGGAAAAAAAATGGCAAGCCAGCTATCGGCCGAAGAATTTGTGGTTTTGGCCATAAAAAAACTGCGCACCGGCCAGTTTAAAGGGATTCATTCTGTTTATAGCGGGTTTAACGAAGCCTTTAAGACCTATTTTGGCGGCGCTGACCCCGTGCAGACAACCAACGAATTGGCCCAAGCGGGAAAAATCAGCTTGCGACCAGTTAGAGGCGGCGTCATCCTTTATCTGCCGGAAGATGCCCCTCATTTTACCCGCGGAGAGCAGGCTCTGCAAAAAATGGGCCTATTTGCCCAGGAGGCTCCTGCGACCAAATCAAAAATCAAATAATAAGAACAGGCGCTTCTCCGTCAGCGTTTCTTGCAACATTTATCCGCTATTTCTCTAATCCAAATCGCCGCTTAAATTACCAATCTTATCTCAGCCAGTGGGAAGACAAGCAAAAATTGGGTAAAAATTGGGTAAATAGATAAGATGACACCATTAGTCATAGAAGCTTTTGGAGACGAAGCCGAACATCAGCGGCAAACCGGTCGATAAATCCCTGGACAAACTCGCTAATATCCAGCTGCTCGTTGTGAATTAGAGGCGTCAAGTCTAAACCAAAAATCATCGAGCTGGAAACATCAACCTCATGGGTAGAGTAATAGGTGGCATGAGCCCGACGCCGGCCAATCGTTGCCAAATCATAGCCCTTGCCACCAGCTACTTGGGAATCATAAATACTGACTAAGGCCATGGCCAAGTTCTGATGGGCGGAAACATCAAACCCAACTTTATCTTCTTCAATTAGCCAGTCGAGGTCGCGCCAGACCTCGCAGCCATAGACCTTCTCGGGCCGATTCTCGGGTGGCAGTTGCCGCAGAGCCTGGATTGTCCGTAAAGCTACCGCCACATGGGTATCATGACGGTCAGCAGGGTTATGGGTATATATGACCCGCGGCTTAAGAACTGAGAAAAGCTCCTTTAAATCCTCTCGTACCGCCAAGACGGCGGGGTCCTTTACCTCAGAGCTCGGATAATTCAAAAAGGCAACACCGCTATATTCGCCAACCAAAGCCGCTTTTTTCTGTTCCTGACGCCTGACAGCCTTCATCGCCTCGTTAGTATAGTTTTTATAAAAACTGGCCCGAGGGCTACCCGCACCGTCCGTGACCACGATTCCAAAAAACCATTCTTCGGCCCTCTTAAAACAACGCAGGATCCCATCATAAGCCATGATTTCCAGGTCATCCGGGTGGGCGCCGACGCCGACGTGAGTGGTCCTGGAAAAGGCCTCTTCTTCCCTAACCCCGTCGGGAATAAAAATTTCCGCTCCTTCGTGTCTCAATTTCATTTTTTTCCTCCCCAGCTTAACCCGTATCAATTTTTTTTGTTATTTAGTGCTCTTCCATCCTCTCTGGGCCGGCCTGATGGCGATTCTTATCATGGAATAACTATTCCTCAACGACTTTCTTCTGGTTAGCCTCCCAGCGCTCGCGGAGAATTAGCGGCAAGCTGGCCGCAGCCATAGCTTGACCCAAGCGGCGACTGCGTTCGTCAGGGAGATGGAGTTCGATTTTTTCGCTCAACTCGGGAAATTCCACTTGCAGCACTTCCTGAGCTTTCTTAAGGATTATCTCGCCCGCCTCTCCTGAAGTAACCCGGCCAAGGATAAGGACATGGCGATAATCATAAAAATCAGCGTAGTGAGCCAGGCCATAACCTAAATAGACGCCGATAGTCTCAAAAATTAACCGCGCTTTTTTCTCCCCTTTCTCGAGCCAATCCTGAACTTGTTTCAATTTAGCCGCCGGGGACAAAGTCTCGTCTATCTCCAAGCTCGCGGCGCGTGCTAAGCGGAAAACAGCCTGTTGCGAAAAATATTGAACCCCGCAACCAAGGTCACCTGACCACTCATCCTGGGGAGCGTTAAGCCGATAATCCACGGGAGCAAAGGCAAGTTCATTAAGCCAATCAGTGATATAACCAGATTCATTAACATAGCCACCCGCTTGGCTCGAACCCATGGAAATAGCTAAAAGCCGGCGTGCCTTAAAAGCTATGGAGCCGGCCAGAGCCGCTACCTCACCGTCGTTGGCTACTTCGAAGGGTACTTGCCAGACAGCCCCTAACCGCTGAAAAAGCGGCCTGATTTCTCGGTCAAAAAGAGACGGGGGGACAGCCCGAAAGAGCGAGGCCACTCGCGGTTCATTATTCACATAAATGCCCGCCGCACTCCCGCCGATGGCTTCAACCCGAGGGAGGTGGGCTGCAGCCAAGTTAAGAGCCGCCTGAAGATGATAGTAATGGTAGCGAGGGTCAGATGCTTCAGCGGGCGCCCAAGGAAATTCAGCCGTAAAAACAGTTTCTCCTTCAGCCAGAGCCGCCACCTTCCAGTCACTGGCCCCTAAGTCAAATCCAAGGCGGTAGCCGTCAAGATGCCCACCCAAGGGTTTCGATTTTTCTCTGGCTGGAGAGATTTTTTCCACCCTCTCCCCAATTTCGACCGAAAAGGGCTGACCATAGGCCCGGGTCATTAAATCAACATCAAAAGCCCTTTCGCCTTCTGAGGAATAAGTCGCGGTCAGAGGCTGGAAAATTGCCGCGGGGCCACAGAGAATAAGACGCCGCCCCCCACGCATCCAGAGCAAGTTCTTGACCATCTTTTCTAAATAAAAAAGCGAGGCTTCCTGAGCTGAAGGGGAAAAGCCAGGCTTAAAAACCTCGAGCTCAAAAAAAGAGCCACTTTCCTCCGACCTTTCCAGAGAGATTATTACCTTACAATCCAAACCTGACCCCCCCACTTCCAGCCGAAAAGCCCGGTTCCAGAGACTGGCCGGAAGAAAATCAGGGTCGAGAGGGGGAACAATCTTGGGGAAAACTTTTATCTTGGCTCTTTCCATAGATACCTTTCTCACTTGGCGCTTCCGAAAAGGCGCCTTTTAAATTATTTATATTTAATTATAACGGAAATGACCGGGCCGATAAATCAGTTATCACGCCAGCGAACAATAATGAATAACTTGGCGCCAAGAGGTTTCCTCGAAAAATTTTTCGGGAAGACTAAGCCGGCAAGGGCTCGCTTCCTCCCTTCTGGACTCATCCTTCGAACCGGCGATAACAAAAGGCAAGAGAATCAATTAAAGAAAAAAAGAGAAATGGCGATGAGGAAAGCCAAAGGTGGCCTTAAAGCATAAGCTATAAGAAACATCGTCCGGATATCTCAGGATAAAGAGCTAAAATAATACTTCGATTTCTACAGACGTTTTTTGGAAGAGCTGAATTAGTTTTTCTTTTTGCTCGGTAAAAAAGGATGTCGTGGCATATTTTTCTAACCCATGAAGTCGATAAAAACCAATAACCGCCGGGAGATAGTTCATCCGGTCAATAAAAACTCGGTCGACCTTGTCTTCAAGTTGGGAGGCGAGACGGTGCGCGTCGCCGGGTAAAAGCGGCCCCAGAAAAGCAAAAGTTTTAAGGCCAGCCTGCTTTAAGACCCCTAAGGCTTCGATTCTTTGGGCCACAGAAGAAGCTCCCGGCTCAAAAAGACGGGCAATGGCCTCATTTTCAGTGCTAATCGTGAAACCTACCTCTGCGGCCTCAAAGCGGCGCAAGAGGTCAATGTCCCGCAGCACCAGGGCACTTTTAGTTTGAATATTGACCGGGAATTGAGACCTAAGGAGTTCCTCGAGCAAGCGCCGGGTTAAAGCCAAGCGCTTTTCTAACGGCTGATAGGGGTCACAGACTGACGAAACCCAGACAACTCCTTTTTTCGCCCGGCGAAGCTGCCGCCTTAAGATTTCTACAGCGTTGACTTTGACATCGACAAAAGTTCCCCAGGGTTCGCTATGGCCCGTATAACGGGGAATAAAAAGCCGGGCATAACAATAGCGACAGCCCACTTGGCAACCAGTATAGGGGTTCAGGCAATAATCAAAAATCTTCGATTTGTTCAAGATGCTTCGAGCCGTAATTTCTCTTCCGATCATCTCACTCCAGAACCTTTTCCCTCGCCCTCCGGTAGCAAAATAATAGCTTCAATTCGTTCTTTTCTTCTTGAATCGTGTCTTTCGGAATTTTTTATTACTTTAGGCTCCTTATTCTTTTTATTTCATCAATAAATTATTTCCTGCTTGCATTTTAGCTTATTCTGTTTCCCCTCGCCATGCCCTTTCATCCTTAGCTTTCAGCCAAATCTTGATTAACCCCGAGCGAGCTAAAAGAAGTCAACCTTGCTTAAAACAGGTAACAGCCTATCAAAATAGGTGGCGAATTGCGTATTTATTTATTTTTTCGGTCTTTTTCTTTGTTGCTTTTTTAAGCCAGGGTAAAGGATGTTTCAGGTACGGCGGAAGCAACCAGGCGAAGTTCAGCCTGTCTCAGTCTTTTTTCAAAGCAATCCCGAGGAGGCCAAAGGCCGAGATAATTAAACTTACCTATTTTTAGGTTATGTTCTGAACGACGGCCAGGATAATTTTATCTTACACATCTCAGTATACCCCAATCTTTTATTTTCTTAACCCTGATTGTTTCTTAATATCCTCCTCTGATTCACCCTAAGGGGTGATTGACCCGATTAGTTCCTGGACAAAATAATGGAGATTGGTTCTTTAAGGAGAGTAATAATTAATTAAATGGGGAGAAGGGAGATGACTCAAGCCCTCCGGCAAGCAGAAAATCTTCGTTCCCGAGCTTTCGGCCTGAGAGCCTTAGTTGTCGACTTCGATTCGGGCTCAATCGAGGGCGTTTCTTCCTTCCTCAAAGAACTGGGAATGGAAGTCTTGACAGCAAAGGACGGCCTCTCCGGCCTCGACCTTTACCGCACCCGCCAGCCGCACATTGTTTTGCTCGAGGCGATGCTCCCCAAAATGAGCGGGTTTGAGCTCTGTAAACAGATTCAAATCGAATCGCAGGGCAAGGTCCCCGTAATCATGATTACCGGAATCTATAAAGATGTGAGACATAAAATTGAGGCCACCCAAACCTACGGCGCCGCTGCTTTCCTCACCAAACCCTGGAAAAGAGAAGACTTGGAAAAGAGTGTGCTGGGCTTAATTGGCCCTGATATCAAGTCCCCAATTGAAGAAGAGGACCTAATTACCGAGAGTCTAGAGGATTTAAATGACATAATTAAAAAGGGCCTTCCTTTGACCAGGCCGCCTTCTCCACCCAAGGCGGAACCAAAAGAGGTTATAACCAAGAAAGATATACCGGGTAGTGAAGATGTCGACCGGTTGCTCGAAAAGACTTTGGCGGACTTGGGTTTCGGAACCAAAAAACCGGTAGGCCAAGACAGGAAACCGGCGTCCGCCCCGTCACCGACTAAACCACCTGAAGTTAAAACAACCGAAGTTAGGTCAAAGGAAGCGGAGTCGCCCATAGAACAAGAAAAACCAAAACAGGCTCCGCAATTTCCTGAAGCGCCAGCCAAAATTACACCACCCCAAGTTTCAATTGAACCGAAGAAAGAAACTGCCAAGAAGCTGAGCGAAATAAGCGAGGTGAAGGCGGAAAAGGAGATTCCAAAGCCGAAAGACGAGCTTAAAACCGAAAAGTTATTATTGAAAACGCCGCAAAAGGAAGAAGAAAAAAAGGAGCTCCGCGAGGAGGCTATTGAAGAGAAAAGAGAAAAAGAGGGGGCTCCGAGACGCCAGGCTGCTACGATGCCCTCGCTATTTGAAATGGCCGAAGCAAGCAAGAAGAGGCCTTCTCCTCCCCTCCTTTTAGGAGTAACGGCGGCCGTGGTTCTCACCCTGACGGCTGTTTTTGTCTTCAAGCCGAAGAAACACCCTTTGCCTCCGCCGAGTCAGGAAGAGGCAGTGGCGCGCCGAGTGATTTCTGATGCGGCCACCTTGACTCCCTCCCGGCTGCAAGAACAAGAAATGGCGGCAAAGACACCGCGTCTCAAAGAGCCGATAACACCCAGCCTCAACCAGACCCCGCCGCCTCCCGACAAGAAGGAAGAAACCGCGAGCGAAGAAGAAGCACCGCCCGTTTTAATCGCTGAAGCACCAAACCTGACTCTGCCTGTACCGGCCGTAAAAATTGAGAATGAGCCTCAACCTAAGCCCGACCTAAAACCAACCAGTCCTGAGCCTGACCCGGTCGCGCCTAAACCAGAACCTACCCCTTCCCCTCAAATAAAAGAAGGGGACTTAGTGCCCTTGGAGGAAGTGGACATAGCTCCTAAGGCAGTAAAAACGGTTGAGCCCAAATATCCACCGCTGGCTCAACAGATGGGGTTAGAAGGGTCAGTCGTGGTTAACGCTCTAATCTCGGAGAAAGGCGATGTGATCAAAACTGAAATTCTTCGCGGAATAAAGAACGCGGCCTCGCTGGAGCAGGCTGCTCAGGCGGCCATCCGCCAGTGGAAGTTTACCCCCGCCGAAAAAAACGGAGTTAAGGTAAAAGTTTGGAAGCCCATTGAAACCCGCTTCCGACTTAGACAATAATCAAAGCGTGGGCATAGAATGAAGAAAGGAGAAAGGCCATGCCATTAACTAAGGAGCAAGAAGAACTATACCGGCGGACGATGGTAGAAGCCAAAAAGATGCTGGAAGAAATCGATAGCCACATCGAACGGGAATTACAAAAAGTTCGAGAAAAATTAGCGGAACTCCAGGAATCAAAAAAATCTTTTCGGATGATCTACGAAGGAGCGGCTAAACTGCTCGGAGTGGAAAGCGAACTTGAAGAAGAAAAGGAGGGCGAGGCACCATCCGCCCAGAGGATGTAGCCGGTTAAACCCTGAAAATTCCTTCCTTTAACCTGCTAAGAGGAGATGTCGAGCTCAACCCAATGAGGATTCAGAGCCTAAAGTCAGATAAATTAGGCTGTTTTGGTCTCTCCCTTCACAATAAAGGCGCCTCTTTAGTCTGCCTCCTCTAAGCCCAATCCAAAAAGTTCTTAATTTTTTAAGTTCCCCTTTTGACCCCAGCGGTTATTTTCTGTTTTATGGGCTGGTTTAAAAAATAAGACGGGGAGGGCCGAAAGTTTAAGAACTGGAAAAAAGCTGTTTTTACCCTGTTGATACTTGCCAAGTTCAAAAATTATAATGACTCTTCCGATGAGGTTTATTTTTGATTTTTTAGCTTCCCTTGTTTGTGTTATTCAAGTAATTGTTTATCCTAAGCTAAGGAAATAAAGCCCGGTATGATTGTCCTGAATTGGTCCCAAAGTAGTTTGTTCAAAGCGCAAACGAAACTAAAAAAGCTAAAAGAATTTAAGTATGAACCACTATTAATAGTTAATGGAGAACAAAGATGACCCGGAAAAAAATCCATTTATTAGCCAACGCCCATCTCGACCCTGTTTGGTTATGGCGCTGGGAAGAAGGTGCTTCTGAAGCCCTGGCTACTTTCCGGACCGCGGCTGAACTCTGCGAAGCCTTCCCAGACTTTATTTTCAACCATAACGAGGCTCTCCTCTACGAATGGGTCAAAGAATATGAGCCGGAACTTTTTCGGCGGCTTCAAAAACTGGTAGCCAAAAAGCGCTGGCACATTATGGGCGGCTGGTTTCTTCAGCCCGACGTCAACCTGCCTTCTGGAGAAGGCTTGGTGCGACAAATACTTTTTGGCCGCCAGTTCTTTCGCCGCCACTTTAAGGTCGAACCAAGAACCGCGGTCAATTTTGACTCTTTTGGTCACAGCCGGGGGTTGGTCCAAATTTTAGCCCGCTCCTGTTACGATTCTTATATTTTCTGTCGGCCTGGCCCACCCGACCGTAGCTTGCCGTCTGAGGAATTTATTTGGATTGGTTTTGATGGCTCTGAAATCTTAGCTGCCCGAGCGCCGGCTCACTATAATTCGCGGTTAGGTCGAGCCCGAGAAAAAGTCGAAGACTGGATAAAATCTCATCCCAACCAGAACTTAAGTCTCCTTTTATGGGGTGTGGGTAACCACGGTGGCGGCCCTTCCCACCAGGATTTGGAAGCGCTCGCTAAATTGGCCGAGGAAACTAAGGAATTGGAAATCAAACATTCTACCCCCGAAAACTATTTTGCCGAGCTCAGCCTCCAGAAAAAATCTCTCCCCCGCGTTCTTTCTGACCTTAATCCCTGGGCCGTGGGTTGTTATACCTCAATGAGTCAGGTCAAGAAGCGCTACCGCGCACTGGAAAGCGAATATTTTCTGACTGAAAAGATGGCTACGGCCGCTTTTTTTCAGGGGTTAATGCCCTATCCAGAGGAAGAACTCCGTCAGGCTGTCCGTGACCTGCTTTTCGCTCAATTTCATGATATTCTGCCCGGCTCAGCTACCTTATCGGCGGAAAAAGATGCCCTGAGGTTGATGGATCACGGCTTAGAAATTTTGGCTCGACTCAAGGCCAAAATATTTTTCCTCACCGCTTCTTCCGAGCCAAAAGCCAAGCAGGGAGAGATTCCTCTCTTGGTTTTTAATCCCCATCCCTTTCCGGTAAAGACGATCATTGAAGTCGAATTCCAGCCCCAGGAAATGAACTGGGAAGGCGGCTTTTGGTGGCCCCGCATCGAGGCCAACGCCGAGCCCTTGCCCTCTCAGGTAGAAAAAGAAGAGAGCAATTTGAACGTCGAATGGAGAAAAAAAGTTGTCTGGGAAGCAACCTTAAAGCCCTCCTCACTCCACCGTTTTTCTTGTTTTCTCGAAAGAAAATCAGCTAAACCGCCCCAAACGTCTCTTCAGGCGGAAAACGGCTTTATCAATTTTAGCTCTGCTGACTTAGAGGCAAAAATTAACTGTTTGACGGGGTTGATGGATAGCTTACGAGTGCGCGGTCAAAAATTCCTTGAACCCGGCGCCTTTCAACCGTTGGTTATGGTTGATAATTCAGACCCTTGGGGAATGACGGTACATTCTTTTCGAGAAATCGCTGGCCGCTTCGAGCTTCTTCCGGCAAATGATGAAAGCTGGCAAAGACAAGGTCTTTCCTGTTCCCTTCCCTCAGTTAGAATAATTGAGGATGGGCCAGTGAGAACTATTATTGAAAGCGCGCTGGTTTATAATCACTCTCTCCTTTTCCTCCGGTATAAATTGCCGAAAAGAGGGACAGAAATGGAAGTTGAAGTCCAGGTCTATTGGCAGGAAAAGGACCGGTTGCTCAAGCTTAGCCTGCCGACGGCTTTCCCGGAGTCATGGTATCTTGGCCAAACAGTTTACGGTGTCGCGGAACTGCCTTTAGACGGCAGCGAAGTCGTCAGTCAAAAATGGGTAGCTTTGGTTTCCCGCCATCAAGACCTGGCCTTGACCTGTATTAACGACGGAATTTATGGTTCAGATTGCCGAACCGGCGAGATTCGTCTTTCCTTGCTCCGCTCGCCGGCCTATGCTGCTGACCCTGTGCCCGACAGGCCGATGCTAGTGCAGGACCGCTTCGTTCCTCGGCATGACCAGGGAGAAAGGGTCTTTCGATTTTGGCTTAATGCCGGCCCGGTGGAAGAAAGGTTGAGAGCGGTGGAGCGAGAAGCCCTGGTTCATCATGAAAAGCCGCTGGCCTTAGCTCATTTCCCACCAGGAGAGGGGAAAAAGCTTACTCCTTTTATTATTCTTAGTGACGAGACTATAATTACGCCGGCCATTAAAAAAGGCGAAGAGGGTAATAACCTCGTTATCCGTCTTTTCGAGCCAACCGGCAAAGAACGCGAGACGACCGTCGAACTACCAAGCTTCGGGGTGAAGAAAAAAGTGCGGCTTAAGCCCTTTGAAATAAGAACCCTAATCTTTGAGCCCAAGAAAAAAACCTTCACCGTCGCCAACCTGCTGGAAAGGCGGGAAACCAGGAAAAAATAGACAGCTGACTAAAGAATCAAAAAGGCCCGCCTTTTAAAAGAATTATTGACCCTCCCCTTTTTCCTTTGATATAAAAGCGCTTTAATTATTTATTTTTATTTTTCTGGTTAATGTTTGGGTATAAAAGTGGTCGGTTAATGACGTTTTGACGGTTAAAAATGAGCCTTCCCTATCAAGGCGAAATTCTCTCTGTTATCTCGGCTATCGCCTGGGCTGCAGCGGTCATTCTGTTTCGAATCAGCGGCCGCAAGGTTGCCCCTTTAGCTCTTAACCTTTTTAAAAGCACCTTTGCCGGCCTTCTTCTCGGGCTTACCGCTTGGCTTTTGGCCCCGGCCGGGAGCCCTCAGGATCTCCACCTATGGGGTCTTCTTATTGTCAGCGGGTTATTCGGCATTGCTCTCTCGGATACGCTGTTTTTTGTGGGCTTAAATAAATTAGGCGCAAGCCTGACAGCTATCGTCGAATGCCTTTATAGCCCCTTTGTTATCAGTTTATCGCTCATTTTTCTCGGCGAAACCATGAAGCTCAGGCAGATTTTCGGGGTAAGCCTTATACTCGTAGCGGTAATGACTATCGCCTGGAAAGGTAATGAAAAGCGTAACTCTCAGCAACTAATCACCGGCATTGTGGCGGGCGGTCTGGCGATGTTTTTTATGGCCCTGGGGATTGTTATGATTAAACCCCTACTGACTGAGGTCTCAATTCTTTGGGCGGCCGGCGTTAGAATGGCCTCGGGTGCGATTTTTTTGGCCCTGGCAATGCTTTTCTATCCTCAGAGGGAAAAAATCATAAAGCCGCTTTTATTAACAGATAACTGGGGTGTGATGATTATCGCTTCGCTTGTCGGCGCCTACGGCGGGATAATTGCCTGGGTGGCAGGGATGAAATTTACCGCGGCTTCCATCGCTGCTCCCCTTAATCAACTAAGCACCGTTTTCATTTTTATTTTCGCGGTTATTTTTTTAAAAGAGAAAATCACCTGGCTTCGGTTTTTGGCTCTAATCGCGGCCTTTGCCGGTGCCTTTCTCGCCTCCTGGGCCTAAGGCTCAGTATGAGCTAACCAAATTCCTTCTTCTTGGCTTATTCCTGCCCAGGCGAAAGCTTTAGATCAACCCAGAAAGAATATTTTTTAGGGGTTGAGCTTAACCGCGGACCTGAGGAACCACCGCCCATCATCTCTCCGCCCTCTTCGCCGCCGCTTATTGACCTTTCCAGGGAAGTGTCGGTAGCGCGGGCAGTAGAACCCTCGGCAGCCATTCTGGCCATCATAGCTTTGCGCATTTCGGGGGTCATTCCGCCCCATTCAAACCCGACTCTCAAGGCTTGGCCCGGCTGGAAACCAATGCCTGCGGGATAGGTTTCCTGAGAAACGAGAGGGACACGAAATTCATAGACAATACTTTTGCCGCTCCTTCCGGAACGGAAAGCGGGCGGGTTCACCCCTTCTTGATTATGAGGAACTATGGTCTCGCCTTTTTTGCCGATGATGTCGGATTCATAAAAAAGATAGCGAGCCTGAGGCTTTTCCCGAAGCTGGGCTATTTGCTCTTCAGTAAGAGGAGTCCCCTGCTTTTCGGCCAGAGCAATCAGCTCCTCTCCCGTAACATTTTTGCGGATAAACTTGATCCCGAAATCCTTACTCTTCTTGTTGGCGGGGCTAAAATAAATCGCCATCCCTGTATCATTAATGGTACTAAGGAATTTGGGGTCATTAAAAATGAAAAGTATGTAAAGATTTTGTCCGTCATGGCGAAAAGCATAATCAACGGCGACGTTATTTTGGGCGGTCAAAGCAGCTTGGGCCCAATCCTGATTATTTCCGTCGATAGCTATGGGCATGGGGGTAAACACGGCTTCAACCACTTTTGGCTGGGCAAAATTCTTGGAGATAAAGAGCAAGCTAACTCCTAAGAACGCCATCGCCAGCCCATAAAATAATTTTCTCATCATTTTCTCCTTTTAAGGTCTAAATTCTCCGTCTATCTCCTTTAATTTTAATCCTATTTATATATTTTGACTCAACAATAATTACGCTGTCAAATCCCGCTCGGCTCTTTGTTCCGTAAAAAGTGTGGTGATTTTTAGATAGAAATTTGGTAGGAACTTCTTGAAAATAAAGGAGAAAACAAAAAAGTTAACCGACCACAACCGCCCCGGCAAAATTTTATGCTATTTTTATGGCTTGCAATGTCTTGTAGGGGGCCATACATCAGTGACACCTCTAACCGGAATTTTTTCTGGTCAAAGACTCTTATTGTCGATTTCTGAAGCTCGCCGCCCAAGTCGTCCGTACGGTCGAAAACTTAAAATTCCCTTAGGCGAAAAGAGATTGACGTTCGGCAATACTGGAAGAATTCTAATACGGCAATAATGTATCTGACCCAGCACAGGTCTCCAAGTGAGGTAAGGATAAGTAAGGGAAGAAGCGGAAATAACGAGATTTGGCCGCGGGTTCGTGGCTGGCTGATTCTCAGCCTCAAAAAGCGAAAGCCACTAAAATCATCGGTGCCCATGATTTGCTCAAGCTTGTCATATATGTTATAGAAACGCCAATGGAAGCTCGGACGAGTGTGGCCCGCTCTTCAATCGTCGTGGGCGGGGCTACCTTTGCTTCGCGACTTTTTGGCCTGCTTCGCGAACAGACTTTCGCCTATCTCTTCGGCGCTGGCTTTGCCACCGATGCCTTTGTCGCCGCCTTTCGCCTCCCCAACCTGCTGCGTGACCTGTTTGCTGAGGGCGCTTTATCTGCCGCTTTTGTCCCGGTTTTTACCGAGCATTTATTAAATAAAGGGAAAAAAGAGGCCTTCCGCTTAGCTAATTTGCTCATCAACGGTCTGCTGGTCATCTTGGCCGCGGTTATCACCTTCGGGATAATTATCACCCCTTATTTAGTTAAACTGATTGCTCCCGGCTTCAGCCGAATTCCGGGAAAATCGGAATTGACGATGCTTCTGGCTCAAATAATGTTTCCCTTCTTACTATTTGTTTCCTTAGGGGCTGTTTCCATGGGCATGCTCAACACGCTGCGTCATTTTGGTGTCCCCGCTTTGGCTCCCGTTTTTTTTAATTTAGGGATGATTCTGGCTGGCTTCTTTATTTCGCCCTATTTTTCGCCGCCGATTATCGGCATGGCCCTCGGTGTTCTGCTGGGGGGCTTAGGCCAGTGGCTTTTTCAGGTGCCGCTGTTGGTCAGGGAAGGATATCGCTACCAACCCCTCCTCTCCTGGCGCGACCCGGGATTTAGAAAAATTTTGGTCTTGATGACCCCGGCCGTTCTTGGCCTGGCTTCCACTCAGATTAACATCTTTGTGAACACCGTTATTGCTTCTCTTCTGCCTGAAGGTAGCCCTTCTTACCTCAACTACAGCTTTCGCCTGATGCACTTCCCCTTGGGAGTTTTTGGCATCGCCGTAGCCACGGTCACTCTGCCTGTTGTTTCCGCCTATGCCGCTAAAATGGATATTCCTATGGCCTTAGCCACCTGTCGCTCTTCCCTGGGACTGGTGGCTTTTCTGACAATCCCCTCAAGTTTTTTCTTGGCCTTAGTTAGCCAGCCGATCATTTCTGTCCTCTATGAGCATGGCAAGTTCACCGCTGCCGACACCGTGGCTACCTCACAAGCCTTGCTGTTTTACAGCTTTGGCCTTTTTTCCTATGCCGCGGTTCGCGTTATTGCTCAAGTCTTTTACTCCTTCCAAGACACCAAAACTCCGGTCAAAGTGAGTTTCTTATCGATTGCTTTTAATATTATTTTAAATCTTTGTCTCATGCACCCTTTAGGTTTCCGGGGCTTAGCCTTAGCGACCTCCGCTGCCGCTACCGTTAACCTTTTAATCTTGAGCTTTCTTCTTACCAAGAAGTTTGGCTCGCCTGGCTGGAAAGCGCTGGCAAAGGAGGTGGCTAAAATCCTCTTAGCTTCAATCTTTATGGGGGCGATACTCTTATCAATTGCCCACTTCTGGCCCCTCAAATTATCTCAGGTTCATTTATCCTGGAAAGTCGTTTATCTCGCGGTTTTTCTGGCTGCGGGGGTGGTAACCTATGCCCTTGGATGCTTTGTCCTGAAAATCAAAGAGCTGCCCTTCCTTCTGAGAATATTTAAGCGGGAAGAGGGTCGGGCCCCAGCGGAAAAATAGCCTATTAGGGCTGCCTGGAGAATCCTAAAAAAATAATGTTCAGAAATTAGACTTTCCCCCTAATTTGCTTTCTAAATAAGGTTTTCCCCGATAGCCTGGCCCTCTTTTATTCCTATTCCGGAGTGTGGCTTCTTCAGCCCTGAGAAAAAAGAAGATTTTAGACGTCAATTAATGTTGATGACCATCGGTATCTTTTTAGTCCAAATTCCGGGGAGAGGCCTCCTCAGAAATATTTACCAGCTTTTTATAGTTGGTCGGAGTTTTCTTCTTCTTACCCGGTCTCCGCTCTTTTATATTATATCTATCGGAATTATAATATATTTTTATTGTCCCGTTTTTATGCTATAAAGAGAAAATCATGACGGTGTATCTAACTCAAATTTATTTAGATACGAGGTAGTCAATGGTGAAAAAAATAACTTTTTGGCTTTTGGCCATAATCGTTACGCTGGTCACGATAGTCTACCAGCGGGTAACAGGGCCAACCTATCCTATTCGGGGCAAAGCTTATTTTGACCAATTAGAAATCCCCTATCGTTTGCCCCGCTCCCATGTCACTACTTCTGATTGTCCGGTAACTCTAATCGTGCCGGATGAAAACGTCATTGGCTATGTCGAATACCGACCCTACCGCACTAAGGAGCTTTGGACCCGGGCGCCTTTTAAGCGCGATGGCGATAAGATTACCGCTTACGTCCCCCCGCTTCCTGCGGCAGGCAAGCTGGAATATCGGGTAGTGCTCTTTGATAACGATAGGGACCTCGAAATAAGCATTCCCCAATACGGACTGGTAGTCATGAGATTTCGGGGCCCAGTTCCCGGTCCTGTTTTAATCCTCCACGTTATTGTCATCTTTTTGGGGCTGCTGTTTTCAATCAGGGCCGGCCTGGAAGCTCTTAGCCGGAGCGGCCGTCCACAGCCTTTAGCCTTGCTGGCCTTCATCTTTCTTTTCCTCGGGGGCCTCGTCTTGGGTCCGATCGTTCAGAAATATGCTTTTGGCGCTTGGTGGACGGGATTTCCGGTCGGTCGTGACTTGACCGACACCAAAACCCTGGTCGCTCTTGTCTTCTGGGGAATTGCGGTAGTTATGGGCCGAAAAGGCCGGCCAGCCCGGGGTTGGTATTTGGCCGCTTCCCTGCTTACCTTAGGGGTCTTTTTCATCCCCCACAGCCTGCTTGGCTCGGAGCTCCGCGTTACCGCCTACACCCCCCGCTATTAGAAGGAGAATGAAGAAAAATTATTAGTTCAGGTTAATCACGCCTTCATCTTGGAAAATTTCGCTAAAAGCCTAAAGGCGTGCTTTTCGCTCTTTAGCTCCAAAAAAGACACTTCCTCCACTCCGAGGAAAATAGAATTTGATTATTCAAGGCCGCCCAAGGAGCGCTGGTTTTCCTCTTTGAAATCACTTGATGCTCGCTTTCAACCCAGGCTAAGCTGCTTGGGACCGTCAAACAGCCCGGATTTGCTGCCTTGCAGAAGCTGCGCTGCGACCGATTGAGGTTCACTTCATCCTGGCCCCACCAATAACCTGAAAAACGAAGTAAGAAAGGGCCGCTTCCCTGAAGACCTCTATATTTACCCATCTTCTCCCTATCATTTACCTTCCCTCCCAGAGAAAGACACAAAGCTATTCCTGACTCTGGCTCCTACTCTCTCTTTGAGCTTAACAAGACATGGGGGGCAAAAATATTAATCCCGAAGCCGCCTCTAACCTCAGTTTCGTTCTAAAGACAAAGCATAAGCGCAGAAATGATGGGTTCAGTTTCAAGGAAGAGAATCAACTCAATTCCAATTCGCTAGGAGGAAAAAAGAAGGCAGAAGTTATTGCCGCTTAATCCTGGAAATGAGCTCATCAGCCCTTTGCTTGAAAGCCGGATGAGAAGAAGCTTCTTCAGCCAAACGCAAAGCTTCAGTAATCTTTCCGGCGCTAAAATAGCAGTTAGCAGCGTTATAAATTGTCGTGGCTCTGGTCAGAGAAACGCTCTCCAGCTGAGCCCCTTTCCGCCGCAGTTGGGCCTGTTTTCTTTCCGGGCTTAACTCTGAGGCCTCAATTTCTTTCATTCGAGCCTGAATCGAATGAACCTGATTTTCATAGACCCGACCGGATTTTTCATAATAATCAGCTGCCTTGGGCCAGTTTTCGCGGCGGGCCTCCAGCCGGGCAAGACCCAGGAGAGCCTCAGCATTCGAGGCGTCAAACTCCAGGGCCTTGAGCAAATTTTCCTCGGCCCGGGGCAGGTCATTTAATTCAAGAGCCACGGCGCCGGTCAAGGAAAAAACCTGAGAATTGGTAGGTAGCCGCCCTTTGGCTTCTTCGCAATGAGGCAAAGCCTCCTGGAACTGATTAAGATAATAAAGGTTCCAGGCCAGCCAGTAATGAGCTTCGCCCATCAGCCAGTAGCCCAGCTCGATCATTTCCCGCAGAGCTTTCATCGCTTCCTCATGGCGCCCCAAAAAGCTTAAACAAATGGCTCGACCGAGCATGGCTTCCCGATACTGAGGCAGAATGGCGAGAGTGGACTCGTACATTTCCAGACTCTTCTCCAGCTCTTCCAGGTGAAAATAAACCGAGGCCAAAGAGATGGCAATGATGGGTGAAACCGGGATGGCTTTCCAGGCTTCAAGAAAATGGTTTTCCGCTGTAAGCAAAAGACCTGCCCTCAAGGCCACTTCGCCTAAAAAGTAATGGGCTTCATAAAATTCTGGTTCCTCCTTAAGAAGCTCTTCTAACAAATCCTTACGGGCCACGGGAGCAGAAGTGATGGCTATTTTAAAGCGAACGAGCCGACTTCGAGGGAAGAGCTCCAGCAAAGCTTTGGGCTTTAAGTTAGACTCGCGCTCTAAATAGAGATTAAAAAAGCCCGCGAGCCAAAAATAAGCGGCCAACTCGTCTTCTTGGGCTCTTCTCTCCAGCTCTTTTAGCCGCTGCTGCCTCTCTTCCCGAAACCGTTCCCAATCAAGCTTTTCCTTTTCCCAATCGCGGCTCTTTACTCGGGCCTCTATTTGCCGGTCATCGTAGGCCATAACTCCTTTGCTTTGGACTGAAACCGCCCTAACTATTTCGTAAAATTCAACCAGGTCCGCAAAATCTTTATTCAGACTAAGGAGAGAGGCTATTTTTTCGGTCGTGGGAGTCGAAATTCCTATCTCTTTCTCCCTTACTCCTAACAGCAATAAACTTTTGATATAGAGCGGAAGCACCTTGGCCCTTAATTGCGGCCAGGGAGCTGTCGCCGCGACCAGGGGTTCTAAAATCTTTACGGCTTCGCGAAAACCATAATAGCAGGCACGGTCGAGCTCTTTTTTGGCTGCAGCCAAAGAATTTTCCACATCAAACTCTAAGGAAGGAGAGGGAACAGCGGCCGTCTTAGGTGGTGGCCCGCAGGAGAAGTAAGAAAGGGAGAGAAAAATTAAGAGGAAGGCCGAAAAAAGGCGAGCGAAAAGCAAACATTTAAGACTAATTTTTTGCCCAAATGTCTTTCTTCGGTTCATTTTTAATCCCTTCTTAATATATCATTTTTTAATCAAAATTATTCCTGTATTTAAATTGTTACGAACGAATTAGTTTCCTTGTTTAATCCAAAACTGATTAATTTAAGGAAAGGGTCTTAATCGCTTATTAAAGCTGTTAGTCTCCTTATCTCCTATATTCCGCCCGTTGAATCCGAGCTAAGGCCGCCAGGCATTGGAACTAATCTTCAGTAGCCCGGTTATTTTTATTTTAGAGGCGGGTTTCTTAGGCCTCGCTGGCCGGGTTCCTTCTAAGGATGAAGGTTATTTATAAACACCGAAAGAACGGAGGGTTTGACTTCAACCCAATACCTCAGAAGGCAGATTATAAGAGCTAACCGAAAAAAATGGGTTCTCTTTGCAATATTATTTTGAAATGCGATATCATCTAAGGGTAATTAAAATGTTGCCAGAATGGAGCTAAACCATGAATGCACGCAATCACTGGCTTAAACCCTTAGCCCGACGCCAATTCCTGGAAATGAGCCTTAAAGGAAGTATCGCTATTGCCTCCACTCCCTCCCTCCTCTCCATCCTAATGGCCGGCGAAGTCTCGCCAAAAAACCTCATCTCTAAATTCTCCAAGGAAGATTTAAACCAAGTCATCCGGCTGGCGCTCAGTAAGGGGGGCGATTTTGCCGAAATCTATTTAGAGCACCGGGTCTCGCGCAGTCTCCTTCTGGAAGAGGGAAAATTTAAAAGAGCTGTTTTCGGCCTCAGTCAGGGAGCAGGGGTAAGGGTAATTTCGGGTGATAAAACGGGTTATGCTTATACTGACGAGCTCACCTTAGAAAAGCTGAAGCGGGCAGCGGAAGTGGCCTCTTACGTGGCTCGTAACGGGAAAATAATAAGGCCGGTGCCGGTGAAGGAAGAAAAGGGACCCTCCTATATTACCGTAAAAGTTCCTCTTGAGAAGGTGGCTGACGAAAAGCGTTTCGAGATAATGAAGCAGGCTCACGAAGCTGCTCTGGCCTACGATGGCCGGATTAAGATGGCTTCGGTCGATTATTATGATGAAATCAGGAGCCGCGTAATTGCCAATAGCGAGGGGCTTTATGTCAGCAACTCCCTGCCGCTTATTTTCTTTATTGTCCAGACTCTGGGTGTGGGCAACAATACTTCCCATCTGGGCCGAGAAAGAATAAGCCGCCATTGTGGAATCGAACTCTTTGACGAAATCAAGCCTCAAGATGTAGCCAGAACCTGTGCCCGGGAATCCATTGCGATGCTGGAAGCCAAGGATGCGCCCGCGGGCAAAATGGATGTGGTGATGCAAAACGGGTGGGGCGGGGTGTTGGTTCATGAAGCTGTTGGTCATCCTCTCGAAGCCGATAATATCGCCAAAGAGACCGGCGTCTTTGTGGGCAAACTGGGCACAAAAGTGGCCAGCGATGTTTTTACCATGGTCGATGACGGCACTCTGCCCAATTTCCGGGGGACAACTAATTTTGACGACGAAGGAACGCCGATGAAGCGTAATGTCCTAATCCAGGACGGGGTGTTGGTTCGTTTTATGACCGATATCCTTTCTGCTAAACAGCTTAACATGGAGCGCACCGGCAACGGCCGTCGCGAAAGTTTTCGCTACATCCCCATACCACGCATGACCAACACCTTTATCGAAAAAGGAAAGGACAACCCCGAAGATATTTTGGCCTCAACCAAGTCCGGCCTTTATGTGCAAAGTTTGAGTGGCGGCAGCGTTAACCCGACCACCGGGGTCTTTAATTTTACTTGCCGGGAGGCCTATTTAATTGAAAACGGGAAAAAGACCACACCCGTTAGAGGCGCTACCCTGGTGGGTCATTGTTTAGATATTATTCGGGGAATCGACGCCGTAGGTAACGACTTAGATTTTGGCCCTGGAATCTGCGGTAAAGGCCAGGCAGCTGAAGTGACCGCCGGGCAACCGACAGTCCGGCTGCGAGGAATCACCGTGGGCGGCACCAGGGGTCGCTCCTGAAACTTCAAAAAGGAGGAAGGAGAGACAACGAGCGCGCTATCTTGGAGAAAGAAATACTCGGCCTCAAAATTTAAAATATACAAATTATTGGATATATAAACAGTGGAAGCCAGTCGAAAGAAGGAAATAACCAAGGAGAGAGGAGATATGGATTATAAAGATTTAGCCCAACAGGTAATTAAAAAGTGCTTAAAAAAGGGAGCGGAGGCGGCCGAGGTTTATATCGAGAATGGCCGTAATTTAACCCTCGAAGTCCGCAACGGCGAGGTGGAAACTACTCAGGAAGCGGCGAGCTATGGCGCCGGGATAAGAATTATCATCAAAGGAAAAATGGCCTTTGCCAGCTCTAATGATTTAAGCGCAAAAGCTTTAGACCAGGCCATTGAGCAGGCCATTAATTTTGCCCGCATCACCACTCCCGACCCGGCGAATATCCTGCCTGATGACCCCAAGGTAAGCCAAGTGGAGGGACTTTATGACCCCCAAATTTCTCAAGTCTCGATAGAGGAAAAGATTGCCTTGTTGAAGCGGGTGGAAAGCCTCGCGATGAAGGACAGACGGATTACGAAAAGTGGCGGAGCAACCTATCGAGAAGGGGAAGGCGAAGTTATCCTGTCTAACTCTCACGGATTGACTAAATCCTACCGCGCCTCTGTGTGCGGCTATGGCGTTTATGTGGTGGCTGAAAAGGGAGAACAAAAATCATCGGGTGGGGACTACTGCCAGCGTCGGTTTTACGCTGACCTCAAGCCGGCGGAAGAAATTGCCTCCAAGGCCGCCCGCGAAGCCTACGAAATGCTTGACCCAAGACCGGTGAAAACCCAACGAGCAGCCGTCATTTTTGACCGCGAAGTCGCCTACTCCCTGCTTGGCGGCCTCCTGGGAGCGGTTAACGGCGAAAGAGTACTCCAGGGAGCAAGCTTCCTGGCAAAAAAATTGGGGCAAAAAATTGCTTCTGAACTTGTCACGATAATCGATGACGGGTGCCAGGAAAAGGGCTTGGCCAGCAAACCCTTTGACGGCGAGGGTGTACCCACCCAAAGAAGAATCATAGTGGATAAAGGCGTGCTTCAGGGATTCATGTATAACACCATTATCGCTAAAAGAGCGGGGGTAAAGAGCACCGCTAATGCTTCCCGAGAAGGCTTTGCCAGCCTTCCCGGCATCGGGCCCCATAATTTCTATCTGGCGGCGGGGGAGGCTGAGCCTGAAGATATTATTAAGGAAACTAAGGTCGGCCTCTTGGTAAAAGAAGTGACCGGCTATGGCATAAACCCCGTCAACGGCCATTTCAGCGGAGGCGCCTCTGGCTTCTGGGTCGAAAACGGGAAAGTCGCTTTCCCAGTGAAGGGATTAACGATTGCCGGTTCCGCTGACGAAATTCTCTTTGGTATCGACTTAGTAGGAAATGACCTTGACCTTAACCGACCTTTGAGTGCACCCACCTTCCGGGTAAAAGCGCTTCAGGTTGGAGGCGAATAATCCATATCAGGTGCCACCTTACATATTAACCTAATTATTATTCCCATATCTTTCGCTAAAAAGACCGTCATTAATAGAATAAGCCATCTTTGCAATCAGGGGTCAGTTTATGAATTTACGAAACTATTATCCGCTCCTTTGCCCTGAGATGGGCCGTAATTATCAGCTTATATATTTCCCTATTAAGCAGCTCCTCCTCTCCAGAAGCCAATTATTATTCACTGCAAGAGAGCCTCAGTAACAGAGCGCAGCTTATAAATCAAACTAACTAAATATAAAATAAGTCTTTGCTGGAAAAATTAGGGTCAGAGGTCAGGTTTATCCCCAAGCGTTTTAAGCCAGCCTCATCCCCTGGCGTTGGGATGTGGGTCATATGGGCTTCACATCCCTTCAGGTATTTTAATTTTTCCAAAGCTAATTGGACAGTAGGATTAGTCGAGGCATTGATACTGAGGCTGATTAAGACCTCTTCCAGATTCAGACTGATAGCTCTGGTGCCGCTGATATCCTCTTTCATTCTTCTTATGGATTCAATAATGGAAGGAGAAAGAAGATGGATCTTATCCGGAATCTCGGCCAGTTTTTTGATGGCGTTAAGGATCAGACTGGAGGCGGCGTGCATTAAGGGCGAATTTTTCCCGGTGACAATCGAGCCGTCTTTGAGCTCGATAGCCGCTCCACAGCAAACACCTTTGTGTCCCTTACCCTTTTCCTTGGCTTCTTTAGCTGCCTCCCGGGCGGCTACTACTACCTTTCTATCTTCTGGCTTAACGTTGAGCTCTTTCATTAAAAGCTCGACCCTTTGCACTGTTTCTCTCTCCACAAAACCCATGACATATTCACAGGCGTGGCGAAAATAGCGCCGGATCAATTCCTGCCGCGCCGCCTCCTTAACTACCTCTTCATCGATGACCCCAACTGCCACGGAGTTTACTCCCATGTCAGTGGGCGATTTATAAAGTGATTCAGCCCCGCTTATTTTCTCTAAAATCCTCTTAACCACGGGGAAAATTTCAACATCGCGGTTATAATTAACGGCCACTTGGCCATAAGCCTCTAAATGAAAGGGGTCAACAAGGTTAAAATCGCCAATATCAGCCGTCGCCGCTTCATAGGCTACGTTGACCGGATGCTTAAGAGGGAAATTCCAGATAGGGAAGGTTTCAAATTTGGCGAGGCCCGCAACTGCCCCTCTCTTATGCTCATGATAGAGCTGGGAAAGGCACGTGGCTAACTTGCCACTCCCTGGTCCCGGGCCAGTTACCACGACCAAGGGCCTTTCGGTGGGAATAAATTCGTTAGCGCCATAACCTTCTTCGCTGACAATCACCTCCACGTCTGTCGGATAGCCCTTTGTATAAGCGTGAGTATAGACTCTAATTCCCAGCCGCTCTAATTTATTTTTAAAGATTTTGGCCGCCGGCTGGCCATTAAACCGGGTTATAACCACGCTCTTTACTTCCAGTCCCCACTCCTTGAGTTCGTCGATTAGTTTGAGGGCATCGGCATCATAGGTAATGCCAAAATCAGCTCGGAGTTTGCGCTTTTCAATATCCCCCGCATAAATACAAAGCAATATCTCAGCCTTATCTCGGAGAAGCTGAAGAAGCCTTAATTTGACGTTAGGGTCGTAACCAGGAAGAACTCGGGCGGCATGATAATCGTAGAGCAGTTTTCCCCCAAACTCTAAATAGAGTTTGTTGTGGAATCTTTTTATCCTTTGAAGGATGGCTTCAGTCTGCGCTTCCAAGTATCTCTGGTTATCAAAACCAATCCTTTGCTCCATCACTTTCTCCCTTCATTACGAATATTTATTATTTATGCCCGGAGCCTTGATATAAGTCAACTTAACCTATCCTCCTAAAAACCAATTTTTTTGAGAACAAGCGATATTATCAGCGCTATAAAGAAGGCTTGCCAATCAGGCCAGACAAAATGTTGGCCAGCCAAAAACAATTCATAAGTGTGCTGCAACGAAAAAGAGCGCATAAGTAACATGACGCTATTTTTCTAACTATTTTTTTAAAATAACCTAAAAACATCCGAAGCCACTCTCACCCCGAGCCAAAAAATTTCAGTAAACCCGTCCAGCTGTTTTTGAGTAAAATAGGAGAGGCTAAAGTGGAAGTCATTTTGAGCCCAATAGGGAGGAAGAATGGCCGACTGCTTGCGGTGTGGGAAAGAAGCCGCGGCCAAGGCTCTGGGGCTTTGCCCCGATTGTTTGAAGGCTAACTGGAAAGGAGAGATTGTCAGCCGAGCCCATGCTTCCCGCCAGAAATACGGTCTTCCTCCCTCCCCTCCTCGGCCTAAGGAAGGCTTCCCCTGCCGTTTCTGCGCTAACGAATGTCGCTTGACAGATGGAAAACTGAGTTTCTGCGGGCTAAGGATTAACCGGAACAAAAGAATTCATTCCATCGCTCCCCCCAAAACATTTGTGGCCCACATTTACTATGACCCCCTCCCCACTAATTGCTGCGCCGCGTGGTTCTGTAAGGGGACAAAAGAAAGGGGGGTGAACTTAGCAGTTTTTCTTTATGCCTGTAATTATGATTGCCTTTTCTGCCAGAATGCTTCGCACCGTCTAATCACCTCAGCCAATTTTCTTTCCTTTGATGATTTGGTCAAAGCCGCTTTAGTGCCTCAGGTGAGATGCGTTTGTTTTTTTGGCGGCTCCCCAGAACCTCAGCTGCCTTTAGCTCTTGAAGCCAGCCGGCAAATCAGACGCCTTTCTCCCCGGCCGATTCACATCTGTTGGGAGTGGAACGGCGCCGGAAATCCTCGGTTGGTGAGTCAAGCCGCTGAAATCAGCTTAGCTACAGGCGGGACGGTTAAATTTGACCTTAAGGCTTGGACGCCCCAAATTGGCCAGGCCTTATGCGGCGTTCCCGTCAAAAAAGCCTATGAGAACTTGGCGATGTTAGGGGAGCTCTTTCCGCAGGATGATTTGTTGACAGCCACCACCCTTCTCGTTCCTTATTATGTAGATGAAAAAGAAGTAGAACCCATCGCTCGTTTCCTATCCCGAATTAGCCCTGACTTTCCCTATTCGCTGCTTATCTTTCATCCTGACGACCGGATGAAAGACCTGCCGATAACACCCCGGCGGCAAGTGAAGGCTTGCTTCGAGGCCGCCAAGCACTATTTGAGCCGAGTTAATATCGGCAATCTCCATCTTTTGGACCGAGCAGAATGAAAAAGAAAGCCATCATCTTTTCCTGGCTGTGGGTGATTCTCTGCGCCGCTTCTATTCTGGCGATTGTGCCGCTGGCACGGAGTATTCAACGTTTGGTCACTAACTGGGCCGGCCGTGCCGCCTTCGGCTATTTTGTTTTAAGCTGCGTAATTCTATTTGTTGTTGCTATGCTCTGGCTGCTTATTTTCCGGCTTAAAGTCCGCCGCTTATCAAGCTACCTTTGTTTAGCCGCAGTGGGCTTTCTTTACGTCTATTTCACGCTTAAACTCTGGGCGCACCCGGAAGAAGCCGTCCACTTCTTAGAATATGGCCTTTTGAGCTTTCTTCTTTTCCGAGCCCTAAGACACCATTTTCCCGATATAACAACTTACTTTTCGGCGTTTTTTTTGGGCTCACTGGTGGGAATAATCGATGAGATTTACCAGTGGATTACGCCCAACCGTTATTGGGACTTTCGCGACGTTGGCCTCAACGCCTTAGCAGTGCTGCTTTTCCAAGTGGCCCTGGCTTTCGGAATTAGACCCCAAGGCATCTCTGGCTGGCCCGCCCCGCGCTCTTTCCGTTTTGCCTCTTTGGCTTTAGCTACCAATTTGATTTTACTCGGCCTCTGTTTCTCTAACACCCCGGCTCGCGTTGCATGCTATACCCGCCTTATCCCTCAACTCGCCTTCCTCCAGAAAGAAGAAATAATGCATGATTTTCAAAAAAAGAAACACGCCGTTCCTGGAATAGGTCTATTCAATTCGCGTTTAAATTTAGAAGAACTAAAAGAAATTGACCGAGCCAGAGGCGAGGAGCTGGCGGCCATTCTTAAAGAATGGGCTAATAGACCCTATGAAGAATTCCTCCGCACTTTTAGCGCCCAAAAGGAGCCTTTCCTTCATGAATTCCGAGTCAGAGTTTTTCGCCGCGACCAGAAACTTCTTGAAGCCAATAAAAGACTCTCCGGCCCAAAAAAAGAAAAGGCCAAACTGGCCGCCTTCCGGGAAAATCTGTTTTTAGAAAAATACTTTGGCCAGACCCTCCAGGCCTCTGGTTATGCTTGGCCCCCTGAGCTCACCGCTTCTTTAGCGCAAGAGGTCGACCCTAAGGCAACCTACCGCAGCCCCGTTGGGGCCGGTTATTCTCCTTTCCAAGACGAAAGAACTCTCTGGCTAACAATTCTGTTGCTTCTCCTGATTCTGGTAATAGCTAACATTATTTATGGCTATTGCTCTTCAGGCCGCCCTCAAAAATGTCCCGGACGAAAGCCCTCACTTTATTGATAAGCTCTCTTTATTTACCAAAAAGATTCTTGAGCTCCGCAGCGCAGCGAAGCAGAAGTCTGGTTATGGGGATAAATTTTCTTATGTCTGGTGTAAATTAGAACTAAAGCCTCGTTGGCACCCTTTTTGAAGTGAAGATAGGGCAAAAAAAATCAGCCAGCGGGGGGGATCGAACCCTCGACCTGCTGATTACGAATCAGCCGCTCTGCCGACTGAGCTACGCTGGCTCCGCAATTTCCTTCCCATTGATAACGGATTTACTCCCCCCTGTCAAGATGGCCAAGCCGCATCTCTTCGTTGGCAAACGAGCGGGATTCCAGTAAAATACAGGCTGAGATTTTACGGCGAGAAAGAAAGACAATGATTATTAAGCGCCTCGAGCTCCAGGGGTTTAAATCCTTCCCTGACCGAACCAAAATCGTTTTCCATCCCGGGATAACGGCTGTGGTGGGACCTAACGGAACAGGCAAAAGCAACCTCATCGACGCCATTCTCTGGGTGCTGGGGGGACAAAGGCAAAAAGCCCTGCGCGGGGAAAAAACAGAAGATATTATTTTTAACGGGAATAATAAGCGACCGGCTCTCAGTTTTGCCGAAGTCATCATGACCCTTGAGGAAGGAAACGAAGAATTAGTCATTAGCCATCGACTCTTCCGCTCTGGAGAAAGCGAGTATCGCCTCAACGGTAAGTTGGTCCGGCTAAAGGATATCCAGGATACCCTCTGGAAAAAAGAGGTGGCAGAAAAGGATTATTTCATTATCGAACAGGGAAGCATTGGTCTTCTTCTGACGTCCAAACCCCAAGAGAAAAGACAACTCCTGGAGGAAGCGGCCGGGACCGCTTTTTATAAAGAGAAAAAGAAACAGGCCCAGAGCAAACTGGAAAGCAGCGAGCAAAACCTTACCCGTTTGGAAGATATTATTGCCGAGGTCGCCAGAGCAAAAAATTCGTTAGCCCGGCAGGCTGCCGCGGCGCAGCGTTACCGCCGCTTGCGTGAGAGATGTCGCGAGCTCCGCACCTTAGTCTATTTAAAAAAACTTAACCAATTAGAAGAGCGACGGCGGGAGGTCAATACAGCCTACCAACAATGCCTCCAGGAAGAAAATGATTTCGTGGCCCAAATCAAGAAAGCCGAAAAGGAAATAAGCAGCCTCCGCAGCGACTGGTGGCAGTTAAGCAAGTGGCTTGAGGCCGCCCGCGAAGAACTCCATAATCTTGAGGCCAAAAAACAACGTTTAGAGACAGAAAAGGAAACAAGGCGGATTGAATATTTAGAGGAAAGAAAGAAACAGGCGGTGGAAGAAGTAACGCAGCTCGAAGAGGAAAAAGAAGTAGTTACGCAGGAATTGCATTTGACGAGAATGGTGGCGATTGACCTGGAAAAAAGCCTCGAGGAAAGACGCGGGGCCTATGACCAAGCAAAACAAGAATGGGAAAAAACAGAAAAAAAACGCCACGAGCTTGGCCAGAGTCGCGAACAAGCTCGGGACCATCATTTAAACTTGCTTTCCAGGCTGACAGAAGCTAAAAACGAGGCCAGTCGCTTAGAGAAGGAAATGGAGCTTTCGGGCAAACAAGAAAGAAGGCTGCGGGAGCAAATCGCGGCCGCCAATGACTCCCTTGCCCGGCTCAAGGAAAGAATAGATAAAATTCAAGAACAAATAGAAAATGAAGAAAAAGCGAAAATTAGCTTAGAAACGGCGCTCAAGGAAAAAGAAGCCCAGCTAAAAGAGTTAGCTCAGCAATTAGAAACAGTGCAAAGGCAAGTCGAAGAAAGGCAAAAAAAGTGCACCTCCCTTGCCTATGAGATTCAAGCTCTCGGCAAATTACGGGAACAACCAAGCGGCGAAGGAGTCCCGGAAATACCCGAAAGCCTGGGTCGGCTGCTGGACCTGATTAAAGTTGACCCGGGTTTCGGCCGTTTGACGGACGTGTTTCTGCGGGAAGCGGCGGAGGCGATAGTCGTTCCCGCTGAAGCTATTCTTAACCAGCCAACGTTGACTATTAAAGGCCAGGTTTTTTTATTAGCGCCGCCCCGGCCTTCAGATACGCCTTCCCTTCCTTCCCATCCCGAAATAATAGGTTTCCTCAAGAGCCATCTTCATCCTCAAGAACAGCTCGCGCCAAGCTGGGCTCAATTCCCCGAGGCCGTGGTGGTCGCCAATCTCAGAGCAGCGGTCGAGCTCTGGGTCAAATATCCTGATTTTAATTTCGTTACGCTCCAGGGAGAAGTTCTCGCTGCCAGCGGTTTTCTCCGGGTTGAAGAAACCAAGGAAGGTCTCTTCGCGTTGCAAGAGGAGCTTCGTCGTTGCCAAGAAGAGTTAGCGGCGGAGGAAAAAGAATTAAAGCCTTGGTTAGAGAAGGCCGAGCTAATAAGGCAGGAAATGCAGCAACTCGAGGGCATGGTCAGCGAGGAGAGTCAGGAATTGCTCCGGCTGGAAAAGAAGCTTCGGGATATGGACCGGGAAAGAGGCCACCTGAAAATAGAGGAGGCGCAACTCCTTCAGAATAACGAGCTCTTTCAGAAAGAGCTCAGCCTGCTTTTGGCTGAAAGACAGGAAATTCAAACCAGGCTCCGTCACGCCACCGAAACAGAAAAAAGGTTAACTGAGGAAGAGATTGCGGCCAAGGAAAAGATATTGGAGCTAGAAAAATCGCTGGCCGAAGAAGACGCAAGATTAAATCTTCAGACCCAGGCCGTAATGGAACTCAAGGCGCTGCTGGAAATTGATGAAGAGAAGAAGCGTCACGTCAAGCAGCAGGTTGAAAACCTGGAGCAAAGACTGACTCACCTCAGCCAGAAAATCCAGGGACTTCAGACCCAGATTGGAACCTGGGAGCAAGAGGCCCAAGAGCTCCGCCGCACAATTCTCCAAATCGGCGAAGATTTAAAATCGTGGCAACAGCTGATAGAAGAGAAGCGCCAGGAGATTAGCGAAGCCGAGAGCCGGTATGCCCAATTGAAGCAGGAAGACGAGGCGCAAGAAAAATGGCTCCAAGAAACAAGAGAAGCCTGGGAGCAAAAAAAGGAAGAGCGGGTGCATCAGGAAATCCTTAGGGCCGAAATCGACCGCGACTTGGCTAACTTAGAAGAGAATTGCTGGCAGGAGCTGCGGAAAACCCTCACTGAACTCCAAAAAGAAGCACCGCAGAAAGAAATGTTTGAAGGCGAGGTCGAGGCCGAGCTTAATCAAGCTGAGGAAGAATTGCAAAAATTCAAGGCGGTTAATTTGATGGCCGAGGAAGAATATCAGCAGCAAAAGGAACGTTATAATTTCCTGCTCGAACAAAGGAACGACCTGCGGGCCTCAATTCAGAGCACCCGAGAAGCAATCGAGAAAATCGACGAAGAAAGCAAAAATCAATTTCTCCAGTCGCTGGAGCAAGTCAACCGCCATTTCCAGGAAGTCTTCTCCGTCCTTTTCCGCGGGGGCATGGCCGAAGTGAGGCTCACTGACCCGACTAATCCCTTAGAAAGCGGCGCTGAAATTATGGCTCAGCCGCCCGGGAAAAAGGTCCAGAATATAACTCTCCTTTCCGGCGGGGAAAAATGTCTAACCAGTTTAGCCTTTCTCTTCGCCCTCTTTCGCACCCGACCGACGCCTTTTTGCATCTTGGATGAAGTTGACGCCGCCTTGGATGAAAACAACCTGTCTCGCTTCTTGGACTTGATGGAGACGATGAAGCATCATACTCAATTTATTATCGTTACCCATAACTACAAAACCATGGAAGTGGCTGACTATATTTATGGCACAACTATGGATGAACCAAACGTCTCTCGTCTTTATTCAGTGCGCTTAGAAAAAAAGCCGGAGGCACCTTCTCCCTCATGAGGGTGCAAATCTTTGTCCCGCCGGGCGGCTACTTCGCCGAACGCTGGTCGCGGGGAGTTTCCATGCCCCCTCTGGGCATTCTTTATATCGCGGCGGTTCTGGAAAAAGAAGGAGTGGAAGTAGAAATAGTCCCCGCGGATGTCCTCGAACTCAACTGGCGGTGTCTAGCCCGAAAGATAGAGAAGGACCAAGCGGATATTATCGGTGTCACCTCGACCACGGAAAATCGGTTTCAAAGCTTCCAGCTCATCCAAATTGCTCGCCAGGCTAACCCTAAGGCCTTAACGGTAATGGGAGGCCCCCACGCTTCGATGGCGGCGGAGGATACGCTGATTCACCTGCCTGAGCTGGATGTGGTCGTTCGAGGCGAGGGCGAGTTGACGATGTTAGAAATGTGCCGCCTGGTCGGGAATAATCTGGATAGAATTAAAGACAAAAAAGACCTCACGATTCTTAAAGATATAGCGGGAATCTCTTTCCGTCATAACGGTCAGGCTATCTCTAACCCAGCCCGGCTGCCAATAATGGATTTAGACTCCCTCCCTTATCCTGCTTTCCATCTCGTTCCCTTCAAAAAATATAATTTTAAAATCGAAGTTCCGGGAAAGGGTTTACTCCCGGCCGCCAACATCATGACTTCCCGGGGCTGCCCCTTCAACTGTAACTTCTGCGCCACACCAGTTAACTGGGGACGCAATGTCCGAGCCCGCAGCCCACTCCATGTTATTCAAGAAATCGAATTCCTCGTCGACCGCTACGGCGCCCGAGTAGTCTATTTTTACGACGACACCTTTAACCTCAGCGTCCACCGAGTCGAAGCAATTACTCAACTAATGAGCGAGCGTCGCCTGCCCATTTTTTGGTGTTGTGAAGTCAGGATGGACTTAATGACCAAACCGCTTTTAGCCAAGATGAAGGCGGCAGGCCTTTTCCAGATTTCCTTCGGTCTGGAAGCGGGTTCAGAAAGAGTCCGCAATGAGGTCATCAATAAAAAGATTAAGATTCAGGATTTTCACAACCTCATTGCCTGGTGCCGGGAGATGGAAGTGGTACCGAATGTTTTCTTCATCTTTAGCCATCCTACCGAAACTTGGGAGGAGGCCCAGGAAACCATCAAGATTATCGAGGAATACCAGGGAAAAATAGACGCTTCGGTCGCCATTCTCCATGTCTATCCAGGAACACCCTTAGAGAAAACAGCGCGCGAGCGGGGGGTGCTACCGGCAAATTTTACTTGGAGTAAAAGACACTTCCCTGGTATCATTACGCTACCTACGGCTCAGGGTGATGTGCCGCTTTTTGTTGACCGGCTGAGTTGGGCTCAGGTTAGTGAGCTTCTGTTTCGCTGGTCGATGAGCGGCGGCCGGATATCCATCTGGCGTAAGATTCCCCGAGTTCTGAAAAATATCAGAAGCTGGGCAGATTGGAAACGATATGTTATCATGGCGCTCGTCTTTCTCCGGTTGAAGCTCCGGAGGCTCGGGAGAAAGGCAGGACAAACCAAAAATAAATGAAGAGGAGGGATTAATGCACACCTACCTTTACATCATTCTGGCTTATCTTCTTGTGCTGACCGTAATTAATTTTGTCCGCTCCAGGAGAATTAAAAGCCAGGAAGATTTCATGGTAGCTGGTCGAGGGTTAAAGACTTCGGTGATGGTCTTCACCCTTATATGTACCTGGATCGGCTCGGGGACCTTTATTGCCGGCGCCGAGTTCGCTTCTAAAGCGGGGTTTTCAGCCCTGTGGCTCGCGGCCGGCGCTTGGGTCGGAATCATTGTTATTTATTTCCTGGCCGCCAAGATTCAGACTTTCGGCCAGTATACTATTGGTGACATTCTGGAAGCCCGGTATGGTTCCGCCGCGAGGATTATTGGCGCCATTGCTCTCATTATGTCTTTTACCGCTATTGTCTCCTACCAATTCGTGGCTGGCGGTTTCATTCTTAACGTAACTACTGACGGGGCTATCCCTGATTCCGTGGGCACAGTAATTGCCGCTATCTTCGTCATCCTTTTTACTGCCTTGGGAGGCATGATTGCCGTAGCCTACACTGATTTACCCAACGGCATTATAATTTTACTGGCTTGCCTTCTTTCAGTGCCTTTTGTCTATGTCGCCGCTGGCGGGTTGAATCAGGCCACCCAAGTTTTGCCCGCGGGCTATTTTGCGGCCGTCAACGAACAATTCGGTGCTCATCCTACTCTTAAGGTGGGCGGCTATTTCCTGTCAACTCTGCTTCTTCTGCTGGGCGTTCAGAGCATGTACCAGAAATTTTATAGCGCTCGCACGCCCAAGGATGCGAAGAAGGCTGTTATCTTATGGACAATCGGCACGATTTTCGTGGAAACCGTGGTGGTTATCATCGCTGTCTTCTCCTACTCCAAGTTCCAAGACCAAATCAACTTGGCCATCCCCAAAGAAGGTGGCAAGGTAGTCCTGCTGGCGGCCAGGAACTTAGTGCCAGCTCCGGTTGGTATTCTCCTTTTAGGAGCAGCCTGTGCGGTGGTGATCAGCACCGGAATGAATTATCTTCTCTCCCCTTCCACGACCATTATGAGGGATATTTATCAACGGTTCGTTAAAAAGGATGCTGACCAAAAAACGATGGTGGCCTTGCAAAAAACGTTTGTCACCATTCTGGGAGTCCTAGCTTTTCTTTTGGCCACAAGACTGAAATCAGTCCTGGAGATGAGTTACTTTGCTTACACGATTTATGGAGTGGCGATTACTCCCGCGCTGATTGCCGCTTTAGCCTGGAAGCGGGCGACTCGAGCGGGTGGCTTGGCTTCAATCGCCTCTGGAACCTTGGTTTGTGTTGTTCTTAAAGTCCTGGCTGAAGTCTTGCCAGCAGAAAAAGTGCCTGAGGGCGACCCCTGGGGCATCCCTCTCATCTATCCTGCTTTTGCGGCCTCACTCCTGACGCTAATCATTGTCAGTCTCTTAACAAAAAAGCCCAAGCCGGAGGAGTTAGAAAGGTTTTTCCCGGTCAAAAATAAGTAATATGGCTACAGGTATTGTCCAAGATTGGCGATATCTCCGTCATGAAATGGGGCCCTATCATGTGGAGAACCCAGCTCGCCTCCAGGTTATTTACGAGATGGTTGCGGCTGAGCCAAGTTTTTCTCAGCTGGTCGCTATTAAACCAAGAGAAGCCGCCGAAGAAGAAATAGGACTGGTTCATACCGCAAAATACATCAGTGAACTTAAAGAAACGAAGGGCAAGCCGCGGGTAATCCTGGACCCCGACACTTCAACCGGCGCTTTTTCCTATGAAACTGCTCTCTTGGCCGCTGGAGGAGTTCTGCAAGCCGCGAAAGCCGTGATGGAAAAAAGGGTCGAAAATTGTTTTGCCCTCATTCGACCGCCCGGCCATCATGCCGAAGCCTCGCGGGCAATGGGCTTTTGCCTCTTTAACAACGTGGCGATAGCGGCCAGGTGGCTCAGAAAAGAATATGGTTTAGCCCGGATTCTGGTTATTGACTGGGACCTTCATCACGGCAACGGAACCCAGCAAGCCTTTTACCAGGAAAAAGAAGTCCTCTACTTTTCTACTCACCAATATCCTTATTATCCGGGAACTGGCTGGTGGGATGAGGTAGGAGAGGGTGGGGGCGAAGGTTTTACCTTTAACGTGCCTCTCTCACCCGGCAAGGGCGACGCAGATTACCTCTTCATTTTCCGAGAAATCCTTACTCCCATAGCGCTTCGCTATCAGCCCGAGTTTATTCTGGTTTCAGCCGGGTTTGATATTTACGGCGGCGACCCTTTGGGCGGGATGATGGTCTCAGTCGCTGGTCTGGCCGGATTGGCTGCCCATGTCATTAGCTTGGCGCGCGAAGCGGCTCAGGGCCGGCTGGTTTTGAGCCTCGAAGGCGGCTATAGTCTCGACGGGCTCAGGGAGGGGGTAAAAGAAATCCTTTTCCAGCTTGCCGGGCTAAAGCCACCGCCAGGAATTGAACCAGTAATTTCTGCGCTGACTAAAAAAGAACTTGCTCCTGCCTTTCATAACCTCGACCGCTACTGGAAATAAAGCTTAGGTCTTGGGCTAAAGGCAGGCTAATTCTTGCCAAAAAAATAATATCAATCAAATAACAATTGCTGGTTAAAAAAAATGGTTCATCTCCCAATTAGTTGATAAAAAACTGGTCAATTTATTGCGTAACTATAAGATTTCATTGGAGTAAAGATGAAACTTAAGGCCAAAATATTAGAGCCAGGGTGTAGCGATAAGATTTTCTGGGTTTTGATAAATAATAACCATAACAAAAAGAAGAAGTTAGCCATTTCCTCTCCTTTTCCACGGTCCCATTTTCATCAACTAAATTGGATAAGAGCCAAAAAAATTAGGACCGCTTTTCCTAATTAGCTCCCAACAAATTAGCTGGGGAAATAATGTAACATGTAAAGTTAATCGTGTTCTTCCACGGCTTTGGAGGTTCCGTAGTAATCAAAAATCATAAGATGGTCTTGCCGGGTACAAAATCTTTGTGGTTCTGTCCCGGGAAAAAAGACTTCGCGAAAAGGCCAGAGGCAATTGGATGTGGCTAAGAAGCCGGTTTTGCGGTCGATAGTGACAAAAGAAAGGTTGGGCGCGATTTCAAAGTCTTCATAAACAAACTCGCTCCCCGCTTCTGAGGATTTTTGTTTTTCGAGCTCGATGACTTTCTGGAAAAAAGTAGTCCAGGCGGGGAGGGCCGCCACAGCCCCGGCCATGCGGTCGCCGATGGGTATTTTAGTGTCAAAACCAACCCAGACTCCCGCACATAATGAGGGAGAAAAGCCAACAAACCAGGCATCAGTATAGTTATCGGTAGTTCCGGTTTTGCCGGCTAAAGCTTTATTATTTAACAAAGGGGCGGCTGAAGCTGCAGTTCCCCTTTCAATAACTCCCTGGAGGAGGTAGGTCATCATATAGGCCATTTGAGGCGAGATGACAGTTTGTTTCTCCGGTTGATTCTCTTCTAAAATATTGCCCTGCTTATCTTCAATGCGGCGAATAAAGTAAGGTCTGGCTCTGACGCCCTTATTGGGAAATACCGTATAGGCGGAAACGAGCTCGAGCAGGCTGATCTCAAAGGTTCCCAAAGAAAGCGAAAGATAAGGATAAATCGGCGAAGTTATGCCAAATTTTCGGCAGTATTCCACTCCTAACTGGGGCGAAATATAATCGAGAAGCCGGGCAGTGACCACATTTCTTGATTCTTCGATGCCGATGCGCAAAGTAACCGAACCTTTGTACTTACGGTCATAATTGCGCGGGGACCAAGGCTGACCGGTCCAGCGGTCGACGAAGGTAACCGGCTCGTCGACGACCAAACTGGCGGGTGTAAAGCCATTTTCTAAGGCAGCCACATAAAGAAACGGTTTAATAGCCGAGCCCACTTGTCGCTGCGCCTGAGTGGCCCGGTTAAATTTGCTTCGATTGAAAGAATAGCCGCCGACCATCGCTTTAATTTCGCCGGTCTGCGGCGCGATGGCCAAAAAGGCCCCTTCCAGCAACGGCTCTTGGTCGAGAGAGACCAAAAGCTTTTTAGCCGCCTCGTCGACCTCCCGCACCTGCACGTGGATTACGTCCCCCCTTTGGATAAGTTTTTCCAGATTATCCGTCCTCGTCCAAGAGATATCTTTATTAGTCATCACGCCTTCATAATCTCTTATTCGCACCGTCGCTTCTCGTCGTGAAACGGAAATAACCACTGCCTGAGCGATATCCCCAGGCTTAAGAGGAGCCAACCGCCAGCTATCGAGCCAGACGCGGCTGAAGTCAACTTCGCCGGCTTCGATGAGGTTTTTCTTATCCCTCCGCCACCCTTTCAGTTTATCAATCTCACGAAGCCGCATCAGTAAGGCCTCTTCAGCTATCCTCTGGAAAGTTGGGTTTAAGGTGGTATAGACCTTCAGTCCAGAGCGATAGAGAGCGTCAGCCCCGTAGGTTTTTTCCACATATTTCCTGACTTCTTCGAAGAAATAAGCCCCAAATTCAGCACTTTGGCGGTAGAGAGGCAAAACCTGCAGCGGTTTCTTTTTGGCTTCTTCCGCTTCCTGTTGAAAGATAAAACCTTCTTCCGCCATCCTTGTCAGAACATGATTGCGCCGGCGCAAAGTAACTTCTCGGTTATTATAAGGCGAATAAACTTCAGGCCCGCGGAAAATGCCAGCAATTAGGGCCGCTTCCTCTAAGGTCAGGTCAGAAACACTTTTGCCAAAAAAAAGGTTAGCCGCTGTCTCCACGCCGTAGACACCGTGCCCGAGATAACATTGATTACAGTACTTCTCAAAGATTTTCTCTTTGGAATAGGCTTTCTCAATCTGTAAAGCTAAATAGGTTTCCTTAAGTTTGCGGCCCAGAGTCTGCTGGGTATAGAGGAAAAGCTGGCGGGCTAATTGCTGGGTGATAGTGCTACCACCCTGAAGCCGGCGTAAACCTCGACCAAACCTTAAATTGGCTTTTAAAGCGCGCAGAATACCCCGAAAATCAACGCCATGGTGTTTAAAAAATCTGGGGTCTTCGGTGGCAATAATGGCCTGCTTAAGAACCGTTGGTATCCTCTCATACGGAACTTCAACCCGCCGCTCGATAGCAAACTCCTTAACGACGGAATCATCGTCGGCTAAAACAGAGGTGATGATATTTGGTTCAAAATGCTCAAGTTCCGCCACATCAGGCAAGTTGAGCTTGATGGCCCGATAAGCACCAGCCATAACGCCCAGCAATAAGGCGACAACTAAGGCAAAGATAATGAAGATAGCGGACCAAAAGGATTTTTTCTTTCCTACCTTTTTAGGCTTTTTGGGTTGGCGTCGGAGAGTTACCTTCCTCATCAACTTGAATCTTAACAAAAAGCGGGCTTAAATTCCAAAGACCTCAGGGTAAAAGGCCTTTTTTCCTTAAAATCATTTTGACCCGGGAAAAAATAGCCTGATGAATTTTTTCTTTGGGTTGCTCGGCCTCAAGATGAAAGATGCCCCGGCCTTGGAGACTCTGGAAAATACGTTCCACCTTCTCTAAATAAGGTTCCTGTTCAAACAAAACATCCTTCTTCCGCCGATGGTGGATGCGGGCCAGCCCCTCAGTCGCCGCCAAGTGGAGGATGAAGACCGCCTCTGGTCGCGGGGCAAAGGCTTCATTGCGGCGGCGGATAAGCCGAGGGTCTATACCCCTGGCACCCTGGTAGGCCATGGTGGAAAAATAATAACGGTCAAGAATAACAATTTTCCCGGCATCCAGAGCTGGTCGGATATGCCGGCGGACATTATCTTCCCGGTCAAGAAGAAAAAGTTCCAGCTCTTCTTGAGGGTTAAGGGCGGCTTCGGCCTTAGCCTTAGCCCTAATTTTTCGTCCCCAACGGCCACGAGTAGGCTCTCTAAAAACAGCGACCGATAACCCCATTTTTTGCAGGCGCTTAGCTAGCAGCCGGACCTGAGTCGATTTTCCCGCGCCGTCAATTCCCTCGATAACGATAAGACAACCCTTTTTCAGCGCCATCAGTCCTTTTCCTTAATCTTGGGAACGTCTATCCTCGGTCATGATAGCTATTTAGCCTTTGCCTTGCAACTTCCTGACCATGACAAAGGTTATCTCTTAGAAGGCAATGAAATGTCTGAATTTGAATTCAGATAAATTCTTGAGCCTTATTAGACTACTAACCCTTGATAATCCGATTGTTTTTTAAAACTATGTATGGTATTTTAAAATATAACCATAAGGAGGTAGGGTTAAGATGCGGAAGTATTTGTGGATAGGTGGCACTGGTTTTATCCTCGGACTTTTGGCTGCGGGGTTTATTTTAGTCCAGCCGACAATTAAAAACGAAACCCCAGCCTCCACGCTGGCTTCAGCTAAAACCGTGGCCTCTTTGTCGCCTCTTTACGGCTCGCCTTCGGTTGAGGTTGTCACTGCCATTGATTTTTCCCGAGTCGCAGAAAAGGTGGGGCCAGCAGTAGTGAAGATAGAGTGCGAACGGGTCGAACAAGTCCGGGGGTTTGACCAAGAATGGCCCTTCGATGAATTCTGGGACCGTTTCTTTGGTCTTCCTCGGAGTCGGCCTCGCGAATACAGGACCCCCGTCCAGGGGACAGGCTTTTTTATCAGTGGTGACGGCTACATTCTGACCAACAACCACGTGGTGGAAAAGGCGGCCAAAATAACAGTTTATACGAGTCAAGGTGATGAGCTTCCCGCTAAACCGATTGGTCTTGATTCCCGAACAGACTTGGCTTTGATAAAAGTAGAGGGAAAAGACTTTCCCTATGCCGAGCTCGGGGATTCCTCCCAAATTAAGGTGGGAGAATGGGTTTTAGCCATCGGCAATCCCTGGGGGTTAGAACATACTGTAACCGCCGGCATTGTCAGCGCTAAAGGCCGCCAACTGGGGGAAGTACAGCCTATTTATCAGGATTTCATTCAAACCGACGCCGCTATTAACCGGGGCAATTCAGGCGGCCCCTTGGTTAATTTGAGAGGCGAAGTAATCGGTATCACCAGCAATATCTTTTCGCCCACTGGTTCCTATGCCGGAATCGGTTTTGCCATCCCTTCCAGTTTAGCTAAGAAAATTGTGGTGCAGCTAAAAGAAAAAGGCCGGGTAATTCGCGGTTATTTAGGCATTGTCCCCGACCCCATCAACGAAGACCTTAAGCAATTCTTGAAGCTTAAATCTAAGGAGGGGGCGGTAGTCCGTTCGGTTGAGCCTGGGAGCCCCGCTGATAAGGCAGGTTTAAAGCAGTATGACGTAATTATTGAAGTTAACAACCAAAAGGTTAAAGATGACATGGACCTTCGTTTCAAGATTGCGGAGATAGCGCCTGGCTCAAAGGCCACGATTAAGATAATCAGGGACGGAAAAGAAAGTACGCTGACAGCCGTTATTGAAGAGCTTACGGAAGAGGAACCCAGCCAGACACCGGAATCGGGCTCTGAAGACTTAGGATTAACAGTTACCACGCTTACCCCTCGTTTGGCTCGTTCTTACGGGTTTAGAACTCAGGAGGGTGTTTTAGTTACCCAAGTTGACCGCTATAGCGAAGGAGAAAGGAAAGGAATCCGACCTGGTGACATTATCCTTGAAGTCAACCGAAATAAGGTGACCTCGGCCAGAGAATTCCAGTTAGCCCTGCGCCGCATAAAGTCGGGTGAACCGATTGTCCTTTTGATGCGCCGCGAACAGGAAGGCCTGACGAATGATTTTATCGTCACTTTGAGGAAACCATAAAGTGCAGTTTACCAAACTCCATTCTCTCGGCAACGATTTTCTGGTTCTTGACAGCCAGGAGAGCGGAATGCCTACCGACCTGGGCGATTTCGCCCGCAAGGCTTGTGACCGCCATGTTGGTGTTGGAGCCGATGGCCTGATTATCATTACGGTTCGCGACCGAGAGGCCGGGATAGTTCATTTTCGCATCTTTAATGCTGACGGCACAGAGCCAGAAGTTTCTGGCAATGGCCTTCGCTGCGCGGCCGCCAATCTTTATTACCATCAGAAGGTTAACACTTCCCGGCTTACCTTTCTGACCTCCGCGGGCGAGAGAGAAAGCACTTTAGTCGAAGCTTCCCTTTCCCGATACATCATCCGTATTGATATGGGCATCCCGAAGCTAACATCTCGGGAGATTCCCTTTGATAACGGCACCTATCATGAAAAAATCATTGACTATCCCCTTTCGATTAACCGAAAAATATATCCGGTTACTGTTGTTTCAGTCGGCAATCCTCATTGTGCGGTTTTTGTAGAGCGCTTTCCGGCCCGAATCGAATGGCATCAGTTAGGTCGGGAAATAGAATCCCACCCCTTCTTTCCCAATCGAACCAACATCGAATTCATCCGCGTCCTCAGCCGGCAGGAGATTGAAGTGCTTTTTTGGGAAAGGGGTGTGGGCGAAACTCTTTCTTCAGGCAGCGGCTCCTCGGCCGCGGCAGTAGCTTCTATCCTTAAAGGCCTTACAGACAGCCCGGTTACGGTCCGCACCTCCATGGGCTCGCTCTTAGTGGAATGGGAAGGTCAGAAGGTCTATCAAACTGGCCCCGCCGAGGTCGTTTTTGAAGGTAGATTGCTAAATCCTTGAGCTCTGGTTAATACTTTTGTTGCCTTCTTCTCCATGTCTAAATTTTTAAGTTGCCTGGAGGAGTTGAAATTCACTTAACCTAAAGTTTCCAATAGAAACTTTCAAAACTGGTGCCACCTCACATATTTACCTATTTTTCTTAAATAGGATTATCCCTGAGGCCAAAATCCCTTTAAAAAGAATAAGTTAAACCCAGCCCAAGGATGAAAACATTGAGGTCGTATTTTTCAATCAAGGGATGGACGCCAAACCCGGGCAGAGTTTTCTCTCTCTCCTGGCCGAAGGCATAAACATAGGCAAAGTCGATGGTCATCCGGCCAGAGCGATACCCCACTCCGCCCAAAAGGCTAAGCTTATCCACGTCGATATTCATGATATTTAGGGTTTCATCAGGCGTAGCGCTACGGTCGTAGCCAACACCACCCCGCAGGAAGACTCCCTGAGGAAAAGCATATTCAATCCCCACCCGGCTTATCAAAATGTTCTCAAAATTCATCGGCTCGGCGGTGCGGAGCTCACCGACATAAGGAATACCCCGGATTGTCTTGTCTACCTTATCCAGCGCCGACCAAAGGGTATATTGAGCACTGGCGGAAAAAAGAAGGCGGTCGCTCAGACGGTAGGCAAAACCCGCCTCTAAATCCCAGGGCAGGCTGAAAGTAGTCTCGGAATCTAATTTCATCCGGAAATCGCCGTAGGTAACTGCGGTTGTCCCGGTCAAAGTCATTTTGGCCGGACCGCGCACGCTCAGTCCCACCGCCGCCTTTTCTGAGAGACGGTAAAAAAGGCCCAGGGAAGCCGAGAGAGAAGAGCCGCTTTCCTCCTCCTTCATCGGCCCAAAGGGGTCCATACTGGTATTAACAGTTAAAATTCCTTGATAAAAATTAAGGGCCAACCCGGCCGACAGCCGGTCATTGAGCTGGATGGCCACGGATGGGGTAAGCGAATAGACACCCAGGGTTGACTTGAAGGGAAAACCCAAATCAGACTCCTTCCAGTCGACGCCTCCTCCAGCATAGGGAACATAAGCTCCAAAGCCAACGGAGACTTTCTCGTTCATCCGGTAGGTGACAAAAATTTGGGGAACCGAGCTCTCAAAACGACTCTGAATGGTCTGGCCAGAGGGCGCCACGTAAACATGAGTTGGCCAGATATGAAAACCGTTGAGCGAAAAATTAAAGGCATTTTTTTGCCTGGTAAGCCCCGCGGGATTGTAGAAGATAGCGCTCGGGTCGTCGGCAACGGCAATAAAAGCTCCCCCCATGGCAATTGCCCGGCAGCCCAAAAGGGTATTGTTCCAGCCGCCTGCCCATAGACAAACAGGAAATAGAATTAGGAAGAAAAAAGAACTTAACCCCAAACCTCTCCGTTTCATCTTCCTTTCTCCCAAATAAGCTCTTAGCTTTCTAAGGCTTACATCGAAAACAAAATAAAGTCAACCCAGAATATTTTTTAAATCTCCTTCTTATGCCTTATTACTTATAATACTCCATTCCATACATGCTTTGTTCTTTGACCCAGCTTTCGATGATTATCTTAGACATAATTAGGCCGAGTGGTTTTCCCGCCGCTTCCTATCCGTCTTTCGCGGCCCCGGCGCAAGCCACCTCTCGGCTTATAAACCCATCAAAAGAGTCCTTTGCCTCTCCTCATGGCCTTTCGCTCTTTCTAATTTTAGCTTAGACTTCCTCTCTAACTCGAGGTTGCCTCAAAGGACGGGTTCGGGAGTAAAACTTTGACAATCGCGTCTGGCATCACGGACTTATCCTTCTACCGGGCCAAAAAAAGAGAAAGGAGAAAAGGTCTAAATAAAAAAATGGCGCTAATCAGCTCAAGCTCGTGGAGCCGTCGCCATTTCAGGACGGTGTTTAAAAGGGGAAACAGTTAAGGCTGACTCAAAAACCTGGTTGATATCTTCGACAAAAATAAACTCCATTTCGCGGCGAATTTTGCCTGGAATATCGGCTAAATCTTTTTTGTTAGGCGCTGGCAGAATCATTTTCCTTATTCCGGCCCTCTGCGCCGCCAGAACTTTCTCCTTAATGCCGCCTATGGGTAAAACATTGCCCCGCAGGGTAATTTCTCCTGTCATAGCTATCTCATGCTTGACTTTAATCTCGGTACAAATGGAAATAAGCGAGGTGGCGATGGTAACACCCGCCGAAGGGCCATCCTTGGGAATGGCTCCTTCCGGAATATGGATATGAAAGTCATACTCGGCGAAAATCGAAGGGTCAATGCCGAATTCATCAGCATGCGAGCGAAGATAACTTAGGGCCGCTTGGGCTGACTCCTTCATTACATCTCCAAGAGAGCCAGTAAGAATCAAGCCGCCTTTGCCTTTCATTTTGGTCGCTTCCACAAAGATAATCTCACCTCCTGTCGCCGTCCAGGCAACGCCAGTCGACACACCCACCTGGTCCTTAGCCAGCATCTGGTCACGAAAGATACGCGGGGGGCCAAGAAATTCTTCGACATTATTGGCGGTGACACGATGAAGCGACCTTTTGCCTTCAGCCACCTTACGCGCCACTTTCCGACAAACCGACGCAATCTCCCTTTCCAGGTTTCTAACTCCAGCCTCTCTTGTATATTGAGAAATTACTTTTTGCACTGCAGCCCGGCTAAACGAGATTAGCTTGTTATTCAACCCATTCTCCGCCACCTGCTTGGGAATAAGATGCCGGAGGGCAATCTCCAGCTTCTCCTCCTCCGTATAGCCAGGGAGCTCGATTATTTCCATCCTATCCCGGAAAGCGGGTTGAATTGGGTCCAAAAGATTGGCCGTGGTAATGAACATCACCTTGGAGAGGTCAAAAGGCACGCCAAGGTAATGGTCGCGGAAGGAGTGGTTTTGTTCCGGGTCAAGGACTTCGAGCAAGGCTGAAGAGGGGTCGCCCCGAAAATCGGCGCCGATTTTATCCACTTCATCCAGCATAAAAACAGGGTTATTGCTGCCAGCTTGCTTGATTCCCTGGATGATTTTTCCAGGCATAGCGCCAACATAAGTCCGGCGGTGGCCGCGGATTTCAGCCTCGTCTCTTACTCCACCCAGAGAGATGCGAACAAACTTGCGCCCCAGAGAACGGGCGATGGACCGGCCGAGAGAAGTCTTCCCCACTCCCGGTGGCCCGACGAAGCACAAGATTGGCCCGCGTATTTTCTGCGACAGCGACCTGACCGCCAAATATTCCAAGATTCGCCTTTTGACTTTATCCAAGCCATAATGGTCCTTGTCGAGAATCTGTCGGGCTTTTTTCAGGTCAAGATTATCGGTGGTCGATTCATTCCAGGGAAGAGAAAACATCCAATCAAGGTAGTTGCGGACAACGGCTGTTTCGGCTGATTCCGGGTGCATCTGTCCTAAACGGTTAATCTGCTTCTCCAACTCTTCTTTCACCTCATCCGGCACCTGTAGCTTGGCCAGCTTTTCTTGATAATTTTTTATTTCTTCCTGAAGCTCACTGCCCTCCCCTAACTCCTTTTGAATCGCCTTGAGCTGCTGCCGCAAAAAATACTGCCGCTGCAATTTATCCATTTCGCCCTTGGCTTCGCTGCTGATCTTGGACTGGAGGTCCAGGAGCTCCAATTCCCGGAGCAGAAGCTCATGAACCTTTTTCAAACGAAGCTGGGGCTCGACTGTCTCCAGAATTTTCTGAGCTTCTTCTACCTTTAAATCAAGGTTTGCCGCGGTTAAGTCCGCCAGACGTCCAGGGTCATCCGTGTTAGTGGCGATAATCAACACTTCGGGGGGGATATTCTTTCCTAAGGATGCTGCCTTCTCTAAGCCAGAACGAATGTTGCGGATAAGAGCCTCGGTTTCAATGGACTTTTCCGTGACTTCAGGCTCATGAATAACGGATATTTCTGACTGAATAACCTTGCCATCGTCTTCAAAACTTTCCACTCTGGCTCGGATTAACCCTTGAACAAGAACTCTCACGCGGCCATCCGGAAGTTTGAGCATCCGAATGATCATGGCCACGGTTCCTATGTCAAAAGCGTCTTCACGTTTCGGGTCTTCAATTTCCATATCCTTCTGAGTCAAAAGCAAGATCATCCGATGACTGGAGAGAGCCAGGTCAACGGCATTCTTCGATTTTTCTCGGCCCACAAATAACGGAATAATCATATAAGGAAAAACAACTATATCTCGAAGCATTAGGACAGGCAGTTTGGCCGGAATCTGGAGTTTAGGGCCAGAGACCTCGGCCGCACCTTCTCCTGCAGCATCTCCTAATTCAAAAAGAGGTTCTTGTTTTTCATCATCTCTTTCTTCCATCTTTACCTCCAGCTCATAGGTGCCAGCAACCTTGTCACTTTGGACTTTATTTTTTGCAGTACTTTTTTAACCGGACCACTAAGACACCGTCCTCTATCCAGGCTTGGGAATGGTCTGGGGAAACCAGACAAGGAAGAGGAACAAATCGAGAAAAAAACCCATACTCTCTTTCCAGCCGGATATAATTTCCGCCTTGAGCCGCCTCTTCTTCCCTTTTTTTTCCGCTGAGTTCAAGACGATTGGCATGGACAATAAGGGAAAGGTCGCGATGGTCCACTCCAGGCAGCTCGACCTCAACCACCAACTCTTCTCCTTGCTCGTAAATATCAATCCGGGGCACCCAGGGTGAAGGCAGGGTGCTAAAGGCTTTTCGGACCACAGTTTGTTCCCGGGCAGGTTGGAAGAATACCTCGACGCGACGAACGGTCTTGCCCGGTTTAGACTTGATACTCATCCCAGATAAAATCTATTTTTCTTTGAGCAGGTTTTCTAATTCTTGCTTGAACTCGATCACATCTTTAAACTCGCGATAGACCGAGGCAAACCGGACGTAGGCTACCTTATCTAACTCTTTTAGCCGGTCCATCACTAAGGCCCCGATTTCGGCTGAGCTCATCTCTTTTTCTGGTTTCTCCTGAAGCTTATTCTCCACCTCTTCGACAATCTCCTCCAACTTGGCCACAGGAATCGGTCTTTTCTCGCAGGCTTTCAGCATTCCCTTGAGAAGCTTCTGGCCATCAAAGGGTTGCCGGCTGCCATCTTTCTTAACTACCATGAAGGGAACTTCTTCTATTTTTTCATAGGTGGTAAACCGACGCTGACAGGCTAAACATTCTCTTCGCCGTCTGATAGCCCAACCCTTTTTGCTCTCCCTCGAGTCAATCACTCGGCTATCTTGATGCTGGCAGTAAGGGCACTTCACGGCGCGCCTGTCTCCCTCAAACGGCTAACCTGAAACAAGGATAAACCATCTTTCCATAATATAACATAGCCGAGAAGGCAAGTCACGACAAGCTGAAGAGCATGAACGACCAGAGTCATGCCTACGGCTAAGTTGGGGTCAACATGGTAGAGGGAAGTCAGGGCTAACTTGCTAAAATAATGAAAGCCCCCCACCATGCCGGGCGTAGGAATAGAGGCCCCGACCATGGTCAAAAAAACATAGGGAAAAAGGAAGAAATACGGCAGATTGACGTGGTAGGCCTGAAAGAAGACCCAGTAATAAAAAATAATCAGGAGCCACACCATCAGGGAAAGAAGGAAATAAACCAGAACTGCGCCGACGGAATGAAAAAACTTCAGCCCGAGAATAAACTCTTCCGCCAGTTCGAGTGCTGCGCCGCGCAATTTTGCCGGAAAAGGCCGGAGCAGAAAAGCAATCAGGCGAAGAGAGGGGTCTTTAAAGAAATAAAGAACAAGGCTCACCGCTAACAAACCAGAGGCAAAGGCTAAGCCCACGAAACCCCAGAGATGAAGGTTGGAGTTGGCCGCCTCGTCAACTTTAAAAAGAGCAGCATAAAGCGGCTTGGCCAGCAAAAAAACACCCAAGAGAAAACACATCGTGAACATATCAAAGATGCGCTCCACGACCACTGTTCCCATGACAAACCCTTTTTTCATCTTTTCTTTCTGGGCTAAGTAGAGGGGTTTCGCCAGCTCGCCCAAGCGGCCGGGGAAGATGAAGGTGACGGTGAACCCGACGGCATTGCCGGCAAAGAGATTCCACAGCCTGACCTTAGATTTCTCCGGGAGGAGGAGAAAACGCCAGCGAGTGCCCCGGGTCAGGAGATGAAGCGGGGTTAGAACTACGGCCAGAATGAAAATCAAGGGGTTGACGGCGGTAAGATATTTAAGTACTTCCTTCCACTGGACGCTGCGAAAAAAGAAATAAAGAAAGACTGCGCTGATGAGGAAAAGGAGCCCTAAACGCCACCCGCTTTTCTTCAATTCGGTCTATCCTTTTTAAATTCGTCATGTTATCAGCATCCTCCCCACCTGTCAATTCAAGTTTTAGGGGCGCCTCTGCCCTCCCGAACTTAGCCCTCAAACCAGCCCAGATAAAACGGAAGAGAACTAATAAAAATAAAAAGCGGCGAAACAGGTGGCGTGTCACCATTTAGATTCTGCTGTAAAGTTCTTCCTTTAAAGGCGCTTAGACAAAATGGAAGAGAAACGACTGGATAAAAAACCCTGGAAGACAACAAAACTCAAAGGCTTGAAATAGCCAACGGCTATGGTATATTTAAAAGACGGCGCTGGGAAGTCGTCCAACGGTAGGACACATGACTCTGGATCATGGAATCGGGGTTCGAATCCCTGCTTCCCAGCTATCAGGATTATAATTACCTAATCTAATTTATTCTTCTCCATTTTGTGTGCGTTTGGACCGGAGACGTTAGGGATGGCCTCGTTTCCGCTCAGGTTTTAAAAGCCGTTTTTTCTTCGCCCTCCTCGGCGCCTGCGGCGCTCGCCTCCCTGTTCAGAGACATAGCCCGGAAGTCCCTTGCCCGCCTTTGGCCTCTCCGTTGGTCTTGTTCAGGCTCAGACATTCTCCGCGGCCAGAGGTTCCCTCGAAGGGCGATTCAGGAAGGCTAAAACTTCCATGGTCACTTCTGCCCTCCCGAACTTAGCCCTCAAAACAGCCCAGATAAAATGGAAGAGAACCATGAAAAAGAACCGTCCAATTTACGTGGGTTAGCTATAAAGAGCTTTTAAGTGCGTTTCGTTTCGGCCAAAAACTATTGGCCAGCTCAATTCAGGTAGTTTTAATTTTTTTCTTGGCGCTAAAATCACGGCAGTTGCTGATAATCGAGGCCGCGAGAGCTATCAATAAAAGCCCTAAAGTCAGCCAATTAATTATCTCGTCCGGTGCTTCCCATCCGGTTATTTCGCGACAAAGAAAAGCCGTATAAGAAGGGGGGTGTTCAAAATAACCCAGTCTTTCTCTAACCTGCCAGTGCCAGTCGGTAAAGGGACAATAACCGTAGCCATACCAAAGGCCCAAGATAAACCAGGAAAAAAGAGTGAGCCCAATCACAATGAGATTGGCCAGCCTTGTCCTTCGCCATAACCAGCCAAAAAGGTTAAAGATAATTAAACCGGAATGGAAGGCGAAGAAAAATAAGTTAAGAAACTGATAAACGAATCTCACTGTTTGGTGCCATTTCTTTTAAATTGGTTTCTTTATAAATACTATCAATTTCCTCAAATAGAATAAAACTCTGGATCCAAATAAGTTTTTTTCTTCCCTCGCTAATTCTCTCTCGCCCCCCATTTTAAAAATAGTTCTCTTCCCCTCAAGCCAGCAAATATAAAATATAAGAGAACTTATATAATGGTCATCAGGAGGAAAGCAGCGCTACCGGGATTCGAACCCGGGTCTGATGGCTGAGAACCACCTGTCCTTGGCCTCTAGACGATAGCGCCGCGAATGCCCATTAAATAGCAAAAGGGACTATCTCTGTCAATAAGTTCTCTGGGGGTTAATTACAATCTCTTGGCTTTTTTTGTGGCTTTAACTGATTTAATTCAATCGAAAGAAATATCCTCAGAGGGTTGGGTGGAAAGGGCTGGTCAGTAACTAACCCTAACTCAAAGAAACGTCGGAAATTAAACCCCAAGAACCCACCCTAATTCTAAACTAAGGTGGAATCGCCTCACCTGGAGAGGGCAAAAAATATCCAAAAAAATAGATTTTGCTGGGCCGAAGATTAAATGAACTCGATTGTCGCCGGCGGTTTAGGAGTTAACTCGTAAGCAACGCGGGTAACCGAGGGGATTTCCTTGATTATTTTTTCCGTTATTCGCTGGAGGACCTCCCAGGGCAGATGCGAGGGCTGGGCGGTCATCGCATCCCGGCTTTCCACGCTGCGAATGATGATAATATCGCCGAATTTTCTCTGTCCCTTCTCAACGCCCGTTCCTTTATCAGCCATAAGCACCGCAAAGGCCTGAAAGGGCTCGAATGGGCTTAACTCTTCCTCTACGATGCGCGTCGCGCGCCGGACTACCGCCACCCTTTCAGGAGTTACTTCGCCCAAAACTCGAGCGGCCAAGCCCGGTCCCGGAAAGGGCATCCGCCTGAAAATAACTTCGGGCAAACCCAGGCTTCTGGCCACCTCCCGCACTTCAGGCTTAAAAAGTGTTTTCAACGGCTCCAACACCTTAAATCCAAAGCTCGCTTCCGGGTCAATGCCAATCTGCTCCAAAATGTTGTGTTGCGTCTTAACCCCGCCCTGCGTTTCGATGATATCGGCAGCAATTGTCCCCTGGATGAGAAACCTGACGCCGGTTGTCTTAATAATTTTACCTAGGGTGGTATAAAAGGCTTGACGAAAGGCTCTTCTTTTATCTTCGGGGTCGATTCGACCTTTTAGAGCCGCAAAAAAATCATCCTGAGCCGAAACTATCTCTACCGGAATTTCAACCTCAGCGAAAGAAGTCTTCACTTGCTCTGGTTCTCCTTCCCTCATCAGGCCGTCATCAATAAAAATAACTTTAAGCCGAGGCCCGAGAGCTTTCCACGCTAACACAGTGCAAGTCGAACTATCGACCCCACCGGAAAGAGCTGACAGGGCTCCTTCTTCTCCGACGGTCCGCCTAATTATCTCTACCTGCTCGTTAATAAAAGCCTTAATATCCATTTTTCCTCCAAAGAGCAAAACTGGTTCCAGCAAAAAATCTCGTTCAAATTACTATAATCAGCAGATAAAGACAAGCGCCCTTTATCTTTTTTAACCTGGCCGAGAATCCATTTTTTGCCTCAAAACTAAACTAAGTGGTTCTCTTCTATTTGGGGCGGGTTAGGCCACGACGCCTCAGCCATGACCTTCGCTCTTGGTCAGGCTTTTCCCGCCGCTTCGCTTATTCGCTTCGCGGCGCCGCTAAAACTCGCCTCGCTGATCACAGTAACAGCCCTGGAGTCCTTTCTCCTTTTTCTCCTTCTCCCTTGTCCACTTCGGGCTCAGCCATCCTTGGCGGCTACGGGCTTACTTTAAGGCCGATTCGATAAGGTCAAACCTTTTCTGCTGGCTTCTGCCATCTGGGGTTTGTCCTTCAAGCTATAAGCGAAAAAAGGCGAAAGAAAAAAGCGGTCAAGATAAAAAAATGGAAAAAATGGCTCAATACGCAAGTTGTCGCCTATTCTTTTGGCCTTAGTGTTGTCCTCTTTCACCTCAGGAACCGTCGGCGGCCAGAGGTTGCCTTGAAGAGGGATTCGAGGAGGCTGAACCTTTAATGGCTGTTTCTGCCAACAACTTCTTATCCACGAAGCCAGCTTAAATAAAATAGAGGAAATAAAGGGGGAAATAATAGGATTTATGTGGTCTCTTCTTTCAGTCACCAAACCAGCTCCGACAAAATAAAATAGAACCAAAAATTGTTCTTATGAGCTGTTTTTACATGTTTTTTTGATATCGGAAATGATCTGGAGAAATCGAGGACAAATAGGTTGGGCTCGAAAACCCTCTAACCCGCCTCGGACCTTGGAAGCGTCGCTCAATCCAGGGAAAGAAAATCTCGCCAAAGGCGAGCTTAGATGATAAAATTGGCGGTAGTTTTTCGATGAAGATTATTATTTTTAAAGGTCAACAGGCGGTGGCCGAGGCGGCTGCCACTTTAATCGAAGAGGGGTGGAAAAGGAAGCCAGACCTGGTTCTCGGGTTGGCAGCTGGCCGAACTCCCCTTGAGCTTTATCGCCTTCTCGTTGAGTTTTATCGTCAGGGAAAAATTGATTTCTCTCGGATGAGGGTTTTTGGCCTTGACGAATTCTGCGGCCTGGAGCGCACCCACCCCTTGAGCTTCGCGGCTTACTTTGAAGAAAACCTTTTTCGTCACGTTAACCTGCCGCCAAGTAATATCTATCTTCTTGATGGCAGGGCCGATAACGTCGAGGCTCATTGCCGATGGTATGAGACGATGATCCATCGCTGCGGAGGTATCGACATCCAGCTTCTTGGCCTCGGACAGAATGGCCATCTCGGGTTTAATGAGCCTGGTTCTTCCTTCGGCTCGCGGACTCGACTCCAAGCTTTAAGCGAGGAAACCATCGCCGTTCAGGAAAGTCTTTTTCAGGCTAAAGGAATGTTTCCCCCTCGGACATCGCTAACGATGGGCCTGGCCACAATCCTTGAAGCTAAGAACATTTTACTTTTGGTTACGGGGGAAGAAAAAGCAAATATCTTACAAAGGGCCTTAGAAGGGCCGCTAACCGCCTCCCTGCCCGCTTCTTGTTTACAGCTTCATTCTTCAGTCTTTGTCCTTTTAGATGAAGCGGCGGCGGCCGGCCTCAAAAGGAAAAATCACTATCGCCAAATACAAAATCTTATAAATCTTATCCCCCGGTTAGATTGAAAACGACTGAGCCCCTATTTTCTTTTGCCCTTGCCCGGCTCAAAAATCAATCTAACCAGTTCCATGGTTTGGGGGTCGGTAACCCGATAACAAATGCGCCGCTCCCGGCGGCGACTGGAGACAATCTTGGCTTGCTTTAGAATCCGCAAGCTTTGAGAGACGTGTGGCTGGCTGAGGGAAACACATTTTTGAAGTTCACCCACGCAACATTCTCGTTTCATTAACTCCAGAACAATTCTTAGCCTTTCCGGATGGGAAAGCGCCTTCAGCTTTCGGGCTGTTTTAACTACTTTCGCTCGAGGCAATCTTTTCTCCATTTTTATCTCCTTAAAGGACTAATAATTCATATTAAAAATTATTTATCCACCTGTCAATAGTTTTATTAAAAAAAACTATAAAAATTATATTTGGGATAGACAATTTTTGCTATTGGCCGGTTAAAATTTTGTTGTTTCTCGTACCTGCTGTTATTTTTGTTCATTTTTTATTCATTTTTTTCGCTTTTTGAAACCTTCTTTTCTTCGACTGCCGCTTAACGATATTCATGAATTATCTTTTGCATATAATCCATAATTTTCTTTTGCAAGGCATCTCGCTCCTGAGGGGTTAACTTGGCCTCAAATTCTTGGTAATCTTTCCAGGTTACCCCGGCTTTAAAATATAGATTATCAACTTCCTGCTGAGCTTTTTCCGACTCATCCTTATATTTATCCCAGATGAGTGCCGACCGAGCAGCAAGGTCGACATAAAGCGCTTCGGTCATTTTGGGCATGGCCTTGGCTGGAGGTTCTGTTTCTTCCTCTTCTATCGTTTCCTCCATCTCTTCCTCTTCAGTCGGCAATTCGCCCTTAGGGGCACAGCTATTAATAACTAAAAAAATAACCGATAAGATTAGTAACGAGACGAGAAAAGATTTATCGAGTTTCATCATTTTGGCCTGTGCCGGGGGCCGGACTCGAACCGGCACGGTTGTTTCCAACCGAGGGATTTTAAGTCCCTTGCGTCTACCCGTTCCGCCACCCCGGCCCGGGCTTTCTCTCTCCAATTTAAACAAATCTTCTTATTTTTTTCAACCTCATCAGCGGGACAGCGCCTTAATTGCCTTTTATTA
>Ga0209102_1000100_pt1 | contig 57979 bp, 45 predicted proteins | sample ConPoolayeHmetaG_FD_185483 | JGI IMG/M metagenome (GOLD analysis project Ga0209102, IMG submission 185483) | Hot spring microbial mat communities from California, USA to study Microbial Dark Matter (Phase II) - Cone Pool mat layer H metaG... ... | reverse complement strand
GGAAATTAATTAAGGTTAAGAGGCGCGTTTTCCTGCTAACGCCGCTAGATAAGGGCCGGAGCCTCAACTTTGTCTTACCCCATTTGAGCTAATGATAAATTAGCGCTTCGTCAGATGTCAAATTAAGGAGGCTTCTTCGATCAAAATTTCGCCTCGCTAAGGAAACAGGAGATTCGCTGTCTGCTAAGTTAAGCGGCATTCTCTGTAATAAATATGCAATATCTTATGTTAGATGTTTACCATTAAAAATAGTCAATACTTGCACGGCTCTTCCGTAAAAGTTCTGGTGACTTATCAGGATTATACCGGCTGTATTTTGTTAAAAACAATAAGATATAAGATTTTAAAGGAGGCATAAATGCCTTCTAAAATTAAAGGATGTTTTTTTTCCTTTTTTTTCTCTCATTCTAACCCTTTAAAAGGGACTAAGGTAGGGCTTTAAAAAAGCCGTTTTTTTGTCCTGATACAAGAGCTCATTTGGGCGAAAAAAAGCCAAATATTCATGATAAAAAAGCGCTGAAACCACCACCATTTTTAAAGATGCGCCTGATTGTAATTGACATTCATTTTGTCTAAGATTTATATTTCTCAGCGATGGTCGAAGGATGGCAATAGGGAAAATGACAATCAGGATGCATTCCCAGCCACCTCAGCTGAAAGGGAATTTCCTATATTTTTATGGAGAAGGTCGCTGAATATATCGAGTATAAGAAAGTTTGAATTAATGATAACGCTCCGGGCGGCTTTCTTATCCTCAGGAGAGTCGACAGATCTTCTCAGGATTGAGTCGGGGAAAAAGTTTTCAGGATGGACAGCGGTTAAGGAATTCGAGACCCAACGGCTATACCTGAGATGGTGCCTCCCAATCAAGGAAGGATTCCTCAGCCTGCCCCGGCGTGGCATAGTGGCGCACGAAGATGATTATATGAGCCGTCATCAGATATTCAGGTATCGAATTCAATGAAAACACATGAATTTCGTTTATTGGTGCAGATTTTTGTAAGTAAACTATCCTGCGGCTGGCCCCAGGGTATTATGATATGAAAGGAGTGCCATGAAAGGATTTCTTATGTTCTCCAAAAACAAAGCCCAGAGTAAACTCTTATTTTTATTTGTCTTATTTTTTGCCCTGGTCCTAGGCCTGTTTTCTGGACCGCAAGAGGAAAAATCTCCAAAAGTTCCAGAAAGAGTTAAACCTGGCTTCCTGAGCATCCAGGCTGCTGATTCCAGAGCTTACCTGTCCTTCCTGGCGGCTGATGAGCTGGAGGGCCGGGATACGCCCTCAAAGGGACAAGCTATTGCCCGACGTTACATTGAGAGTCTTTATAGAACCTGGGGCATCATTCCTGCTGGTGACGGCCAGGGGCCCAGCCGTTCCTATGAACAGCGGCTGCCGATGATTATCAAACAGTTCGGGGAAGGAACAAAGCTAGAAATAGTAGCTCCATCCAGAACCCAAAGGTTTATGGCCGAAAAGGATTTCAACTATGTCATGGGCGTGGATTTTGCCGGGACCATTGCCGGGCCGGTTGTCTTTTGCGGCTACGGAATTTCTGCTCCGGACCTTGGCTATGACGATTTTGCTTCGATTGATGTGCGCCACAAGATAGTTTTAGTGGCTGCTGGAAAACCTGGCGGCCAGCGGCCTGAAACACCCTTTAATTCGGCCAAACACTGGGCTCGTTTTGAAGGCCGGCGGACCCCGGCTGAGAATTGTGCTCGGCTGCTGGCCAAAAAAGGTGCGGCTGCTCTTCTGGTTGTGGATGAATCCTTTGACCGTTATGTCAGTCCCCATGGCTATAAGCGCGATGCCCGCATTTCTTCTTCCAGTAATCGCATTTTTTGTCCGCCCCTGTCCGTGGTTGACCTTATGGTGCCTACTTTCTGGGTTTCGCCCCGAATTGCCGAAGCGCTGTTCCAGCAAGTGTCTAAAAATTTTGCCGAGACGGTGGGCAAAATTGATAATGACCTCAAGCCCAATTCTTTTGCTCTCACCGGGCTCGAAGTAAATATTAAAATTGACCTGGAGCAGATGGTGTCAGCCTGTGCTAACCTCCTGGGAATGGTTGAGGGGTCAGACCCAGAACTCCGTAACGAATATATTGTAATTGGAGCTCATCTTGATCATGTCGGTCTGACTAAAGATGGTTATGTCTTTAATGGGGCTGATGATAATGGCTCTGGGTCGGTCGGAGTCCTGCAAATCGCCAGAGCCATGGCTCTCAATCCGGAAAAGCCTAAAAGATCAATTATTTTTGCTCATTGGACTGGTGAGGAAAAAGGGCTGGTGGGCAGCAGATATTTTCTGAAGTTTCCGACTGTCCCCATCAAAAATATTGCCGCCTACATCAACCTGGACATGATCAGCCACGATTGTTCACTGGATGAGGTGAAAAAAGAAGCCAAAATGTTTCATTTAACGGATGAAGAGATGGCTCGCCTCACCGGTCAGCCGGAAAAATTGCTGAGAGCTTATGTTTCCGCTCCTTCTGCTGAACTGGCAACAAAAATTTCTCGATTGAATGCTGATTTTATTGGTTTGGACGTGGTTCCCTTGCTTTCTTTTCCCATGCTCGGAAATAGCGACCATTATTTCTTCGCCCTTGAGAGAGTCCCTTCAGTCTTCTTTTTTACTGGCGGCAATGAATATGCTCATACTCCATTAGACACAGTGGAGAGAATAAATGCCGAAAAAATGGCGGCTGTGATCAGGCTGGCTTACCTTCTGGCCTTTTCCTTGGCCGACGAACCCCATCGTCTTTCCTGGAAGCAATGACTCCCTGAGGATAATGTCTGTTCGGAGGCGGCAATAAACGCAAAAAAGCACCCAAGGTTATCCCTGGCTTTATTCTTAATCGGATGGCTTAGTTTATCTCCGGCGTCTGCTGAAAATGTTATGACAACTTGATTTGTTAAGTCCTGAAGGCCGAATCTTACAGTCATAGACCCGGACCTTCCATAAGACTTTATGTGGTTTTTTTATGGATGTCGTCAGTGGGTAATAATACGGTCTTTATGGGAAGGCCCTCAGGGGCGAGGTACGCAAGGCGCAGCTCGACAAGCTCCCCTTGATCATCTTTGAGGAGGAGATTCCGAGAGTTCCCCGCCGAAGCTGGGCCGAGATGAACCGTAAAGTGGATGAGATGAATGGCTCATAGATTCTAAGCAAAGGCAGCGATTTTTGTCTGTATAATTATGGACAGTTAAGAAAGGAGTTAAAAATCTTCTTAGGAGAAAATAGATGAAAAGAGATGGTCAGAAAAAGCTCCCACTTCTTTTAGTTTGCTTTTTGACCTTATCTTTAGCCCCTGTTTTTTTCTCCTGGGATGACAATCAATACCAAAGTGCGGCCAGCGAACTGCCAATCCAACTATTATCCCACAAGGTGGAAGTCATTCGGGACGCCTGGCAAGATAAGCTCAGGCAAAGGGAAGTTCCAGCGAAAATATATTATCCTGTTGGGCTCAAAGGTTCGGCACCGGTGGCGATTTTTTCTCATGGTTTGGGTGGCTCAAGGGAAGGTTATGAATATTTGGGAAGATTTTGGGCCGAAAATGGGTTGATTTCAGTTCATCTGCAACATCCCGGAAGCGACGAGGCAACCTGGAAAGGGAAAAAAGACCCGCTGGCTGAGATGAGAAAAGCCGCGGCGAACATAGCAAACGCTTTAGATAGAGCAAAGGATGTCAGCTTTGCTCTGGATACCTTAGAGAAGATAAACGTTCAGGAGGGGCCCTTAAAAGGCCTAATCGACCTCCAAAAAATTGGTCTGGCCGGTCATTCCTTTGGTGCCCACACGACTCTTTTAATCGCCGGGCAGCGGGTCTTGTTGCCTGGAGGCCGTGAGCTTTCTTTCGATGATAAGCGCATTAAAGCGGCCATTCCGATGAGTGCGCCTGTGCCTTTAAATAGAAGAAATTTGGATAAGGTCTATGGCGCTATTTCCATTCCCTGCTTTCATATGACCGGCACGCTTGATGATAGCCCTATTGGGGAGACACAAGCTGAAGAAAGAAGGATTCCCTTCGATCACATTAAGAACTCTGACCAATATTTAGTTATTTTTAAAGAGGGTGACCATATGATTTTTTCTGGCCGACCTCGCTTGACAGGAATTTGGCGGCGAGGCGAAAAGGATGAGCAATTTCAGGAAATGATTAAAAAATTAAGCCTTGTTTTCTGGAAGGCCTACTTAGAGGGAAATAAAGAAGCACAAAAATGGCTGCGAGAAGGCGGGCCCCAAAAATTACTCAACGGCTTGGCCTCCTTCGAATATAAATAACCACGGCCATTCGGCAAAAAATTTCCTTGACTTTTTAAACAGCTTAATTAAAATCCATCTAGGGATTAGGGAAAGAAAAATTATTAAAAGAGAAGGGGATTAATGATTTGTTATCCAAGAAAATGTATCATTTTGTAATAAACAGTATACTATAAGGAGAATTTAAGATGCCTTCGAGGAGGGAAAGGCCTCACTTCCTTTTAAGTTTGGTTGTAATAACGATTGTTCTCTTTTTGCCTTTTTTGGGCCAGGTAGCCGCCTTTAATTTACAAAAGGCTTTGGAGGTCTATGATATTTCTGGGAGGTGGCAGGGGTCTAACCGGATTATTTATACAATAACCCAGCAAGGGAGTAAATTTACTTGGAAAGCGGAGCCAACCAAGGGCAGTGGGAGCGGCACAATTCAAGGGACTAACCTTAGTGTTAGTTGGTCCCTAGGGCCTTTAAAGGGAACAGCCACAGGAAAGATAACTCAGTTTGACGAATTGGGAAGACCCTTCCGTATTGAATGGTCTAATGGCGTTATTTTCACCAGGCTAACTGAGGCGGCTCGGAAGGTTGCTCCAAAAATCCCGATTCCCGCTCCTTCCCCCAAAAAAGAAGAGTCAGAAAAGATACAGCCGAAAATTCCATCGCCAATTCCTAAGCTGCCACAAACGCTCTTTATCGGCGATTTTGCTCTGGTTGTAGAAAACTATTCTCATCCCGGAACTTGGAACCAGGCAGAGAAGACTTGGAGTGGCGTCTCTGGGACAGGATGGGTTGATTTTAAATGCGCCACTGCTGAAATTTCTCCCTCGCTCTTGGGTTTGGGGTCAATTATAAAAAAGACATATACCGTAGTGAGTGCTGTTTCTAATCCCGAAACGGAAATAAGCTTAGCCGAAGCTCGCCTCGTTAACCCGACAATTAGGATCGGTGAATCACTCACTCTTGAACTTAATCCAGAGCGCTTGACACCAGAGGGAATTCTGGCAGCCAAAAAGAGATTCCTTGACGGTCTTCTTTCTAAATCCTTACTTAAAAAGGGGGATGCCCTTCTGGAATTTATCAATGTCACCATCGCCCAGCTTTCCACTCCCGTAAATTCAGGCCGAATAATTCAAGGCACGGCCAACTATCCGGCTTCTTCTGGGGCCATTCCCGAGGTTATTGGTCTGGCCATAGATGGGTTCCAGGTTCAAATAAAAGAATTCAGTTTAACCCCGAAATCATCTTCGGCTCATTTAATTCTTCAGCTTCCGTCTTCTCTCGGAAATTTGGAGGATTGCGGTCCTGCTTTCCTTGATTTAGGCAGTGCTTCGATTCTCCCCGATTGTCAATTTTATGTGAGTTCTAAGGGAAATTTTGGCCCCTGGATTATAGGCGATACTGGTCTCGTCGCCGAGGGGACAGGTTATGTAGCTGATTTTTCCAATAGTCAAAGTCCTCCGGGAAAACCGCCGGCATGGAAAGGCCTTTATTTGCTGGATGGTCGTGCCTCCGGAGACTTGTTTGTGCCCATAAATTCAAACACAGGGTATCTCGCAGCTAATTACCGGTTTTCTGGAGCCACAGTCATGGCCAAAGGATTTGAAGGAGTTCTAATTCAGGTGGGAGATATTTCCTTTAACCCTAGCCATCCTCAAGGGTATTCAGTAAGCGCTTCGGCGGGAAATCTCAGTCTCGGCGAAAGCCAGGTCCAATCCGGGGAATTGCGCAATGGAGAGATTCGGACGCCCATAACAGCTGTTTGTGTTGATTTTGCTGGTGTTCAGTTTAGAGCCCATTTCAACTCTCTAAATATCGATAAAGATATGAACCTCTCAGGGAAAATTACTTTTCCGGATAAAACTAGAATTGGCTGGGGAGAGCTTACCCACCCTAAGGAAGAGACAGTTATTTGGAGGGCAACCTTAGAGTCAACCTCGAGAGGATATTTTTATCTTCCCGCCAAGGCTCAATCGACTTTTAGTCCCGATAAAGGCGGAGACTTTCTAAATTTTAATTGCTCGGGCTCGGATGAATCTATTTTAAATAATGTAAAGGCTTTTGATATGGCTGGTCTTACCATTTGTCTTATCGGGACTCTTTATCTTTACTCGGAAGACGGAGAATGGGGTAGCCGAGGACCCATCGCTCTTCCCCTGACAACTCCTAACTGGATTCATATAAGTTCGTTAGGAGTTAATGGCTGTCTTTCCGTTTTTTTCCGTCACCCCACTGATATTCGCCTCGGTAATACCTCGAGAGAGGGATATGTGGGCGGCCAACCCTTTAGTATTTCGCTAAAGTCGCTTCAGGAAAAGAGATATAAATTTTTGTTTGTCGACAGTGCCGTTTATGACTCGGAACTAAATGGCTCGGTCGCTATTCCTGAGCCCTGCGGTATACCGGAACTTGAATTCAAGGATTTAGAAGTTACCTCAGCGGGGAGTTTGGTTGGCGGTAAGATTCATTTGCCACCCACAGGAGAGGAGTTGGCTTACTGGAAGCTTACACTTGCTTCAACCTCTGATACGGGGGAGGGAGGAACCATTAGTATCAGAACAGGCCGAGTTCTTTTTACGGCCGCCAGAATAAGCGAGGAATTTCATTTTGATCATGCTCATGGCCTGAATTCAATGACCCCTTTTAAACTTACATGGGGAGAGATGCGAGCTGACGGCAATTTCGGCCAGCTCTTCCTTGACCCCAATGTCTATGGCCAACGCTTCGATGGTCTCCCCTTTGTTGCTAAAAATTTTATCCTCTCCCGGTATACGCCCGGAGCAACCAACGGCTATTTTGATGTCTGTGGCACGGTCCATTTCAATTTTTTTGGTAGTGCCTATGTTAATATTCGTGATTCTCGAAATGACGGGGCTCCTCCCCGCCACCATGGTCGCTTTGTAACTGTTATTAACCAGGGGGAAGCCGGAGCAGAGTTAACCAATCTTCATCTTCAGGGCGAATGGAATAACCGTGTGGCTATCTTTGATTTCCCTAACGAGGCAATGGGCTATAACGAGGCAGCCCAATGGGGTTTTAAAGGAAGAGGAACCACCGAAATTGACCTCATTCACTCAGCTCCATTGGATGCTACCATTGAAATCCACCATGAGGCTATTGATATATGCCTTTCTTCCAAAACTACTCACGACCTTTTCCTCCCTTCTTATTTTCATGCTTTGTGCGGAATAAAAGAAATTTATGGCTGCGTCAGGATTGAAGGCCCGCTTCTCCAGCGGATTGTCTTAGGGGGCTACCTTGAATCATCCGTAGCTTCCGGAGAAGGAATTCTTGCGCCTAAGGCGGCTTCTTATGCGGAAAGCATTGTTTCTATTACTCCCACCTCCACAACCTTCTTTGCCGCCGGCGATATGATGCTTTATTTCGCTGCGAGTTCAATGGATTTATATGGCCAGGTATATCTAAACATAGACCGGTCCCGAAACTCTGCTGAGGGTGAAGTTAAAGGGAAACTCGACGCCGAAAGCATTGTTGGGGGGCTTTCAGGAGAGGGTGAGCTTACCTGGTTTCTTAGCCCAGAAACTTGGTATCTCCAGGGCCGAGCCAAAGTGGCTGTTTGTAGCTGGACAGGTGGAAGCGGACTGGAGGGAGGCTTTTTTGTGGGCAGCAATGTGCCTAAGGAAAAGGCTTGGGTGCTATATTCTGGTTCAGAACACTTTGGGTTAAACGAGAGAATCTTGCCCTCCCGGCTCACCGGTCTTTACGGCTACGGGCAAATCTCCTTTAGTACCATGCTTTGGTATGTTTTTACTGGTGGCATCGAAATCTATGCCGGGATGGGGGCTTTTTCTGAATTGGCTCCTGGGGCTCAACCCGCTATCGAACAAGGTGAACTCGGGCTTCCTTATATTGTCGGCACAGGGGGTATCCACGTCCACGGGGAAATTCTCGGAGGCTTAGTTTCAGCGGCGGCGTGGGCTGATTTGGACTTGAGGGGTCCTATGCCGCTCTATTTTTCGGGAACAGTTGGCCTTGAAGGTTGTGTCCTTTGGGTACTCTGTGCTTCAATTGAATTGACTGCGGGAATAAGTCCAACTGAAGGGTTTTTCATTGAATAAAATTTTTGGTAATAAGAAACTGAGAATTTTAGCTGCGAAGGGATTTTTAGGGAGAGAATTATGAAAACGTTTGGGCCTAATTTAGGAAAAGTTTTTTTGATTTCGGTGGCGTGTTTGACAGTCGGAGGTTTTAACTCCGTTAAGCCAACGGAGTATCTTCTTTCCGCCACCCTCCGCCCTCCGGCCAGCGAAGTTAAATTAACTGCTACTTCAGCGGGGGTCTCTCCTCTCAAGACAACTTTTATTGTCCTTTATTGGAACAAAGAACCGAAAGCATCTGGATATAATATTTATCGTATCCAAAAAAAAGGACTTACACCTTCGCCTATTTTGCTTAATTCCGAACCTATCACTTCGGTCAAAAATTGCGAAGAATTAAAGAAGATTATTTCTCCCGGTTCGCCAGAATGGTTGACGATGTTTCGAGCCCTTTCAGCGGTGGGGGTTCGAGAAAAAACCGGGATTCCCTCGAAACCAGTGCCAGAGGTGACAAAAAAAGCAGCCTCAGAAGAAACGGTGAGCAAATTCCCTATCCTTAGTTCGAGCCGGGGAGTCGGCGGGCTACGAAGTTTATTGGCAGCAATCGACCTCTGCCCTTTTTTTGAGAAAGGATTAACCGCGGAACAAGAGGCTGTATTTGACGTCTTGGCCAGCTATAATCTCAAGTTTCGCTTAGCCCGTGGCTTAGCTTTTATCGATGATAAAGTAACTCCGGAAGAGGAATATGTTTATGAGCTAAGGGCGGTGGATAAACAGGGTAAGGAAAGTCTTTTAGCTACAAGCGAAACGGTTAAGGCCGGCCGTTTTGTCCCTCCCTCTGCGCCTAAGAATCCCTCCGCCTCTGCCGGCGATAGCAAGGTTTTGTTAACTTGGGACAGGCAGCAAGAGGATTTCTCATATATCGTATTGCGGGCGGAGAGAAGAGGCGGACCATATCAGGTAGTCAACCCCCAGCCTGTGGTGTTTGATGTTAAAACTGATTTAGAAGGAAACAGCTTGGTAAAGCCTCAACCAGGGTTTGTGGATTATCAGTGGTGGACCGAGGAGGGCTTGCCCACAACCCATGAAGTTGAAGGAAATCTTATTGACGGCCCAAAAAACGGGAAGACCTATTTTTATAAAATTGCTGCCCTTGACATCCTTGGCCGAAGAGGGGCGGAAAGTAATATCGTAGAGGCGACACCTCGCGACCTTACCCCGCCTTCGGCTCCTACTTCTTTCGTGGTTAATGTTTCTCCCTCTCGGCCAGTGCTTATTTTAACTTGGAAAAAATCAATCCGGGATGTGGAAGGGCATCGAGAACAAGACCGCCGTCATGTCTATCGTATTTACCGTTCTGAGCGAATGGAAGACATCGAGCTTTTAGGAGTCAGGACACCAGATAAAAGCCGCAAGCGACCCCTACCTAAGGAGGTAGAAAGTAAGGTCAGATTTACCGTCGAGAGAACCCGGCCGGTGGCCGAGATTTCGGCTGACCCAACAGATATTAATCATCTTGACCTGAGCTGGACAGACGACTGGGCCGGTCTTGTTCAAGAATACGGAGAAAAGGATTTCTTTTACCGCCTAATTTGTGAGGATGAGCAAGGCAATCAGAGTGCGCCTTCGGCAATCGTTTCCGGAAGAATCCCTGACCGCAAGCCTCCTGGAAGAACAAGGGTAGTTGATAGCGAAGGATTAAACGATAGAATAAAAATTTTCTGGCTACCTAATCCTGAGCCCGACCTTGCTGGTTATCAAATATATCGCAGCTTTTGCGACCGGGGTTCGGTTTATCGCCCTGCTCAGCGGACCAAAGAAGTGGCCAGACAATTTATTCCTTGCGATTTTGTTCTCATTGGCCAGGTACTACTGCAGGAGGGAGGAGTTGAAATTGACGCCTCAGGGCGTATTTTATTTGAGGATAGAACAGTCCCGGAGGGTTCGCCTATTTGTTATAGCTACTGGGTAAGAGCTTTTGACCAGGCCAGGAACGTTTATCCAGGCGATTCTAATCAGTGTCCTAAGGAAGGTGAGTTCATCTGTCAGAAACTTTATGAAAGAACACCTCCTCCTGCTCCTGTCATTACTGGTTTGAAAGCAAAAAATAACGCCGTCCTGATTGAATGGACCTCTTCACCTATTCAAGACCTGCGGGCTTTTCATATTTATCGGTCCTTGGAAGAAAATGGAGAGCCAGAGTTTGTGGCTTGTGTTTATATAGACGGCACACCTCCCAGCCGGGAACCTTGGAAAGGGGTAGGAAGAGCTCGTTGCGAAGATATCCCCGCTGAACCCAATCCTGTTTCTTTGGCGGTTTCCTATTTAGACAACACAATCCTGCCAAACAGGATTTATTGGTATCGGATTTCGGCTTTAGATTGGCTTGGAAATGAAAGCCAGGCTGATAATCTTCTGAGTATCCCCGCTACAAGTACCTTTACTTATACCAAGGATTTGCCGCCTAAGCCAGTTGTTCAGCCTCCTGCCAGCCCAGTAACAGCAGGATGTAGTCGGATAATTCGCTGGAGGCCTCTTTATGACCCAGCTACATATCAAGGATTTATTGTTTTTCGCAGTCGGGAGCGAGAGGGGGTTTATAGACAAATAAGTCCTATTATTAAAGGAAATGAATTTCAAGATACTTCAGCTCTTCGAGGAGCAAAATACTGGTATCGCGTGCAGGCCGTTGAATTGCGGGGTAAACTTTCCGAACCCTCCGACCCCGTTCAATACTAAGAGAGGTAGGAAGATGAGAGAAAAAATCGTCATTTTTGGGTTAATGTTAGTGATTACAATAAGTATTCTTCTCGGACAGCGGGTTTTTGACCCTAAAAGAGATGGTTGGTATTTTAAAAATTGGGGAGAGAAGGATTCGTATTGTCTTGGTTCTTGTGATTTCCCCTGGGAGCTTTTTCGGCAAACATATCTCGGAGTTTATCCTTATAACGACCCGGCGGCTGCACCTCTCGATGCCGCTTTTTATGAAATTTTTAAAAACTGTGCCCAGGATGGAAATTGTGGGGGAATGTCTGTCCTCGCCTTGGCGCTCTTTAAATATGGTGGCTATTTTGGTTTTTGCTCGCCAGCAAATTTCTATACAGGAACTATCGGGCCAGACCGAGAAGATCTTCATAGAGCAATCAATATTATCCACGCCAGGCAGTTTAGCTATTCAGGAATAAGCAGATTTATTGATGCCGTAGACCGGGGGACACTCGAGAATGCCAATGCCGCTTTTTCCAATGTCGAGGATGAATTGGGAAAAGGTGATTATCCTGTTCTCTGGCTATCCACTGCTTTCTGGGGAGAAAATGCCCATACGGTCATTCCTTATAAAACGGAAAAGACAATAGGAAAAAAGTATCTTTATATCTGGGACCCAAATCTTCCCTACGATGATAATGTAGACCGCTATGATGATAATCGTGGCAATAAGCTGGAAATAACCACCGCCACAGGGGATTGGTCTTATACTTCAGGTAGCAACAGTTATGGCCTCGGGGGATGGTGCTTGTGTGTACCAATGTCAGATATTCTTAGGAAGTCGCGCCACCCTTTGGCTATGGATGTCTTTAATGAAGCTTTAAGAACGCTTTTTGTTGGGGGGCCAGGAGCGGCTGTTAATCAGATTACAGATAGTGAAGGACGCCGATATTTTAAAGTAGAAAAGGATTTTCAAGCGAGCTGGGCTGATATCGAAAAAGACCGCCTAAAGCGGATTCCGGGATTAACCCGTTGGCCTTGGTTGGGTCAGGCAAAAATTTTGCCTCCCAAGGGAGACATTTATTTTATGAAGATTGTTCCTGGTCGGAAGGTTGATTTGACGATATCTATACGCGGAAACCAATATAAGGCTCTCTTTTATGAATCTGGGAACTTAGTTGAAATAAGGGGGGAAGCAGCCGTTAAAGCCAAAGACGTAATTCGGTTTTCTGGTGTCGGAACGTCAGAACAAACAGTTGAGATCAGGACAGGTGCCGCCAAAAGGAATTTGACGATTCGCCAGTTACGGACAGATTTTAGCCGTCGCAACTGGCGTTCTTTCGAGGTCAAAAACCTCGCTCTAGAAGCTGCTACTCCTCTAAGTATTAGTGCGTGGGGAGACTTGGAAAGCTTAGGAATGAGCACTGGCGAAAAAGTAATTAATTTTGACCTTGATTTGCTGCAGCGCGAGGCAGGCGAGCTGGTTTCTCGGAAGATGAGCGGTCTTCAAACATCGCCAGGTAAGAAGATATTAATTGTTCCGAAAAATTGGAAAAAATTAGGGGCAACGGAAATTGAGAAGAAAGAACTATTAAGAGAGAATATACGATTTTGAGGGGTAAACAAAAAATATATATTACTATCAGTTTCCCCGCGTCTTTAAATTTGGGTGACTATCGGATGGATATTGTGGTAGATCATACCTTTCGCATTCCTGAAAGGAATAAAGACGGAAATTGCTCTACGTCTGTAGCCTTAAGGATAGTTGAAAAATGAAGGTGAGACGTTTCATTTACATAAGGATTATTATATTTGTTAAAACTAAGTCGGCTTGCTGAGATTAAAAGGAAGGAGACAATTTAAAAAGAAAAAAATAAATCGACATAAAGAGGCTGATGTCGCCGGGGCTTAATAAATTGCCCATTTCGAACATTAAGAGCTCCTGTCTGTTGATTTTATTTTTCAGATTGGCAAAGCGAATCTATCGTGTTGGTTGTCCAGGCGTTATGGGACAGAATGAGGGGTAGACACAATAAGAATTATGGCGGGTTAGTCTTTTTTGTTTCTGGCCATCGGCGTCCATAATAAAAAGTTGGGGATGACCATCGCGGTTAGAAACAAAAACAATTTTCTGGCCATCGGGTGAAAAAACTGGCTGGTCGTCGTGACTGCAGTTAAAAGTTAAACGCCTGATTGCGGTGCCATCAGTGTTCATAGTATAAATCTCAGGATTGCCATCAGAATAACCTGTAAAGACTATCTTCTTTCCGTCTGGAGAAAATTTAGGGTAACAATCAACAAAACTGTTATAGGTAAGCCGCGTAATTTCTTGGGTCTTAGCAGCTAAGAGGTGGATTTCTGGGATCCAGTAATCGCGTGTCGAAGCAAAGGCAATATATCTGCCATCAGGGGAAAAGGAAGGGTACTTGTCGTCACGTGAATTATTGGTAAGATTAAGAAGATTGGAGCCGTCCTCATTCATTAAATAGATTTCCCAATTTCCCTCTCGATTGCTGCAAAACAATATATTCTTACCGTCGGGAGAAAAAGAAGGATATATATCATCTGCCTCATGGAAGGTCAACCTTTTTACATTTCTTTCCTTTAGCCTTAATAGATAAATCTCGAGGTTTCCGTCACGACCTGAGCAAAAAACAATTTTTTCTCCATCTGGAGAAAAAGAAGCATAATCGTCATAGGCAGGATCATAGGTTAATCTCTCTGGATATAAATCACTAAAATTCATGAGATAAATTTCAGCATTGCCATCTTGGCCAGAAGTAAAGATAATCCTTTGATCTTTTAAGTCTTCTATAATCAGTCGTTGACACCTCACTCCAAAAATGCCTGCAAGAAACGCCATCAGGGTAAAGAATACAAAATAAAAATAAAAATGTTCTTTTGGCCCAAGTTTATTCACCAAGGAGTCCAACGAGGTACTAATGACTTAAATAAAATGTTTAGGCCATACTCAAAAAGAAACAGAAATTTATCTTGCCCCTGGTTCGAGAGTAAACTGAGCCCAGGCAATGTCATCATCAATGGCTACTTTGCTACGAAGGCTTTGAATAGGGATTAGGCGGCATATTGCGCCCTGGCCTCTAGAAAAAAGCAGCTTTCCTCTTTGATCGTAGAGGCGACATTCCCCCTTTAGCCCAGGGTCTCCTACTATCCCTGTCTGAGATGCTTTTTGGCCTCTAATCTCAATCTTAGAACCGTTAGCTAAAAGAAAGAGCAAGGAACCCTGTTTCGTTCTCTCGATTTTTGCTCCCTTAGGAATAAGGATAGATTTGCCAGGCGGGTCAGGCTGGGGAGATAATCCCTTAAATTGAACAAAAATAAGGTCATCGGTTGAAGTATCCTGGTTTAATAATTTTTGAACAGGGACGACAGAAAATAACCTGGCTTGCTTCCCACTGTAAAGAAGCGCTCCCTCCTTATTGTAGGCCCTTACGCCTAACTGGCCGGCCAAACCGATTAATTCCAATACTCCGTCGGGAAGAATAAACCGGGTTATTTCACCGGCCGTTTCGATTTTAGTACCAATCGGAAGCCGGACGGCATTTTCACCCATCCTGAGCGCATAAGTGAGGGAAAAAATTGTAGTTAGGATAAGGAAGGAAATTAAAAGGCCCTTTTTCCATCTTCTCATTTTAGCCTCCTTTTATTCCCTCTTTTTTTCAGATTTAATATAAAGGCAAAATCGGAAATTGTCAAAGACGTCGCCGGCTCGCGTAAATAAGTGCGCCTTCATCCATTTATGAATATGGTTCATCTTACAATTGGCCGATAAAAATATGGATAATCCATTATTCAAATATAAAATTTGCCGGGGATTAGCGTGGGGTTGAAGACCATAATAACGGACAAAGGATGAAGGATGCTTATTTTTTGGTTTGATATATGCTAGTTATTCCAAAAAAGTTAGAAAATCTATAGTCTTTCCGAAAATTATATATTGATTAGCTAATTGGAAGAGGAGTCTTAGATATTCGCTTCCCATTCCTTGTAGTTCTAAAAGTACATTGTAGGATAAGAAAGTTAGAAAGATAGCGAGGTTTATTTAAAGTACATATTCTTAACTACCTTCTTTCGAGAGAAAATAATTGGGGGTAATTTTTGGCTAAGGGAGGCATACACCAAAAAAGGTAAAGTAATCTTTAAGAAACATAAGCCGAGATGGACCTGATGAATTATCAGGTCTTTAGGCCAGAGCCTTCAGAATGTTGACAGAATCTTTAATTTTTTTTATTTTAATCAAAAAATAAACATAATAAAGAGTAGGGCTATTTATTTTATGGGATTGGGGAGATGTTATTTTGATATGTTAACAAGGGCAGGAATATTTTTCATTAGGGAAGAGGCGGTCAATTTTGAGGGAAAAGATATATATATTTATAAAAAGCTAAAAGGTGTCTTAGGGCCGGCTCATCATTTGTCGATTAAATTTTATTAGAAGAAAAGTAAAAAGGTATTTTTTAGTATGTTCTTATAAATATTAAAGAAAGGAGGGAAAATGCCAAAAAGGGTGTGGTTGATGTGGTTAGTTATCTTCTTATATTTCTTTATAGCGGCGGAATCATCGCGAGCGCCGGCAAAATATGATGCGCCCTCTATCATGGTTACGGCCCCAAATGGCGGTGAAACTTGGGTCCCGGGGTCTACTCAGATCATAAATTGGAGATATGTAGGGATTACGGCAAAAGAAATCACAGGTCAAATCGAAATAGACTTGTTGAAAGGTGGTCGGTTGCACAAAGTAATAACATATAATGCTTTGCCCGGGTCTGATTCAGGTGGTTCGTATACTTGGCAAACTCCGTTATTCATGGCTCCAGGAAAGGATTACAAGGTACAGCTCGTTGCTTATTATCGTTCTCCGAGCGACCCGCTTTTAGATGTTCGGATGATTGATGAAAGCGACGAATATTTTACCATTTTATCCGGCGGGAAAATTGTCTTTGTCTCCCTTCCAGAAGGATTTACCCAGGGTGATATTTTTCTGATGGATGAAAACGGCTTAAAAAATTTAACTAATAGCGCTGACGAAGAAAAAAACCCTACAGTATCAGCCAGAGGTGATAAGGTAGCTTTTGCTTCCAGGAATCCGGTAAGAGGAGAAATCTATGAGGAAATTTATACAATTAATATCGATGGAGCCGCTCGCCGTCGCTTAACCACAAATTCTTACAATGACGAACATCCATGTTGGTCGCCAGCTGGGGATAAGATAGTTTTCTGTTCCAATCGAGATCGAAACTATGAAATTTATATAATGAACTCGGACGGCACAAATCTCCAAAGGTTAACTAACAACCCCGCAGATGACCGCACCCCTTCTTGGTCCCCTGGCGGCGATAAGATAGCCTTTGTCTCAGATCGAGATGGTAATAGTGAAATTTATACTATGAATCCAGATGGAAGTAATCTAAGACGCCTGACAAGTTCGCCGGCTCAGGATACTGACCCGGCTTGGTCACCTGACTCCTCAAAGATTGCTTTTTGCTCCGATAGAAACGGAACTTTTGATATTTACATTATGAATGCAGATGGCACGGGATTAAGACAGGTAACTACAGGCCCTAATAATGAAATACATCCTACCTGGTCTCTTGATGGCACCAGGATTATTTATTGTCATAATTTTTATGGACCCTATCTATTGGTCCTAAAAAACCTCTCCGACGGGAGCGAGACAATGTTGCTTGATTCGAAAAATCCCGCATGGGATCCGAGTTGGTCGCCTCGCCCTCCTCTTTCAATAGAACCTCGGTCTTTGGCACCAAAACGCATAATAAAGAAAATAAAAGGAGTTACCTAAACTAGGTTTTAAATTTTCTGCGATTTTCTCAAGCGAATTATGATAACTATAGATAAGGGGAGGGATTAATGCGGCCGCGATTTTTGCCAATTTATATTATTTTTGTTTTGGAATTAATTGCCTGGGCTGGCCTCTTGGCCGCTGTTTCTTTTGAGCCAGTAAAAACTCAGGCGAGAGAGGTTCGCATCATTCCGCTGCCGGAGGCTGAAGAGCCACATGATATAAAGGTGGAAAATGATGAAGTCTTCCTTTCTGATAGAGAAAGCATCTTAGTTTACTCCTTAGAGGACGGTCATCTGCGACGCAGAATTGGGCGAAGGGGCCAGGGACCAGGCGAGTTCTTAATTGGGCCACTTAGCTTAACCGTCATTGACGACAGATTGATCGTAGGTGATATCCGGCGCATTCTCATCTTTTATCTTCAAGGGGATTATTTAGGTCAGGTTAGAGAACCGGCTTTGCGATGATAAAATTTATGTTATCACTCCTGCCCAAAAGGATGAAAAATATGAAGTGATCGTTATGAGCCTCAAGGGCCAAATTTTAGGAAGGAATTTTTGTTTCCCTTTTAAGCCTCAATATTATTTCCTCACACTTTTTAACCGAACCTATGATATCGAAAAAGATAAATTCATCTGGTATGCCTATAATAAAGGAAAAGAATATTACGAAATTTTCATCTATTAGGTGGTTGATTTACCCTGGCTAATACCTTGTTGATAGTCAAGATTTTAGGGCCTTATCTTTAATTCCTATGTCTTATTTTTTTAAAAGAAATACAGTTGATATATGCCTGATAAATCACTGCGGTTCCTCGAAGGGGCGCCTGAGTCGTTGACTTAGCCTGGTTAATATGTTATCGGTAATTTTCAACCTAATATTTAGAGGAGGCGTTTTATGTATGGCTGGACGGGTAATATTTTAAGGATTAATCTGACCGAACGCACTTATAATAAGGAATCTTTTGACGAAAAATTCGCCCTTAAGTGGGTGGGCGGCCGGGGCTTCGCCCTGAAAATTCTTTGGGATGAACTAAAGCCAGGGGTCGACCCCCTCGGCCCTGAAAATAAGTTCATCGTGGCGGTCGGACCGATTGCGGGTATTCCAGCCCCTAATACCGGCAAGGCTGTAGTCGCCGCCAAATCGCCTCTAACTGGTGGCTATGGCGATGGCAATCTTGGTACTAGGGTTACGGAGCAGATGAGGAAAGCAGGCTACGATGTCATCATTATCGAGGGCCAGGCCAACAAGCCAACTTATCTTTATATCGAAGACGACAAAGTAGAATTCTTGTCAGCCGAAGAAATCTGGGGAAAGGGAACCTACGAGACTCAAGAATGGCTTTACGGGAAATATGGTAAAGGAGCGGGCATTCTTTCTATTGGCCAAGGTGGCGAGAATCTTAACCTGTATGCTATGGTCCGTAGCCTGGAGGGTAGGGCTGGAGGCCGGCCAGGGATGGGTGCTGTCATGGGCTCGAAAAAGCTTAAGGCCATTGTCGTCAAGGGCAGCAAACCAATTCCTGTGGCCGACCCGGAAGGCATGAAGGTCTTGGGCCGCGATGACCTGCGGAAAGTCCAACAGATAGATAAGGAAACAGGCTGGTCTCTCCAGGGGACAACAGGAGTTTTGGCCTGGTGTAACGAGGTGGCCGCGCTTCCGGTGAGAAATATGAGAAAAACCCATCACCCCGATGCCTGGAAAATCGACGGTGAAAGATTAAATGCCGCTCGCGTTGCTACCTATGGCTGCCCCAATTGCACCATGCGCTGCGGCATAACAATTCTTGATCATGAGGGTAGAAAATCAGAGCTTGACTATGAAAACATCGGCCTTCTCGGCAGCAACCTAGAAATTTTTGAACTGGACCAAGTTGCCTCCCTCAACTATCTCTGTGACGATTATGGCTTGGATACCATTTCCGCGGGTGGGACCTTGGCTTTTTATGCCGATGCCATTGACCATGGCGCTATTGAGGGCGATTTTCGTTTCGGCGACGCCGAAAAGGCTAAAGAATTGCTGCGTTTGGCGGCTTTTCGAGAGGGCAAATTGGGCAATATGTTGGCCGATGGCTCTATGAGGATGGCTCGGCAAATTGGCCATGGCTCTGAGGCCTACGCCATGCACGTCAAGGGGATGGAGATTTCAGCCTATAACTGCAAATTCATTCCCGGCATGGCTCTCGCCTATGGCACCAGCCCTATCGGCGCCCATCATAAGGAAAGCTGGGTCATTACTTTTGAAATCAAGCAGACAGCCCGCGATTCCTACGGTCCAGAAAAAGCGGCCAAGGTAATTGAGCTCCAGAGAATAAGAGGCGGTCTGTTTGAGTTTATCGTTGCCTGCCGTTTTCCCTGGATTGAGCTGGGCTGGGATGTAAAAAATTACGCTATATATTTTAATAAAATCACCGGGCTTAATTGGAGTGTGGAGGATTTCTGGAAAGTGTCTGACCGGATTTATTCGCTGATGAAATTCTTCTGGGTAAGGGAATTCCCCGATTGGAACCGGAAGATGGATTACCCTCCGATGGTTTGGTTTGACCCGGATAACGCCGACAAAGAAGGGCCAATCGCGGGCAAAGTGCTCGAGCTGGACAAATATGACCGTCTTCTTGATTATTATTATGAACAAAGGAGATGGGATAGACGCGGCATTCCGATGCAAAAAACAGCCGAAGAGCTGGGCTTAATAGAAGAAGCGGCCGAAGTTAAGAAATATACTCAGCTGGAATGATAAAAATTACCGTTAAGCTAATTGGACCGTTTGTTTATAAACTGGGTTTCTCTGAGAAGCAGTTAGCGGTCCCCGAAGGAACAACGGTCGATGGATTGTGCGCGGCGATAAATTTAGACCCCACCCGACCTCGAGTGATTACCCGTAACGGCCGGGCCGTGGCTCCCGCTGAAAAGCTGGAAGACGGCGACCGCATCGTCATTTCTCCGCTTTATTCAGGCGGCTAAGTCAGGATAGGAACTGATTTCCTCAGATTTTAATCTGACTTCTGAAAAATCAAAACAAGCCGCGCCAAAAAAGAGAAAAAATTATCTTTTTCATTTAGACTATTCGGTAAAAAGAAAGCTTTTCCAGAATAGGGGAAAAAATGGGTAAAACGATTGAGCCGCTATTAATTGGGGGAAAATGGCAAACCGCCTGTTTCAAGGAGGCCTTTCAGGCTTGGAATCCAGCCAAAGGCGAAAAGATGGACCGCTTCTTTCCTGTTTCCTCCTGGGCAGACTTGGAAAATGCCATAGAAGCCAGCGAGCAAGCGGTCTTACCTTTAGCCCAAACCACTCCTTTGGAGCGTGCTGAGTTTTTTCATATCTTAGCAGATTTACTTGAGAAAAAAAGGGAAGAGGTTATCTTCCAAGCCCATTTGGAAACTGGCCTGCCGTTAGAACCAAGGTTGAATTCCGTGGAATGGCCGCGGATGGTCAATCAAATTCGCCAGGCCGCCCGCGGTCTTGAGGAAGGCTCTTGGTGTCAAGCGACAATTGATACCAAGCTCAATATTAGGGCGAAATATGGTCCCTTGGGTGGCGCGGTAGTAATTTTTAGCCCCAATAACTTTCCGCTGGCTTTTAACTCCGTCGGCGGAGGAGATTTTGTCAGTGCTCTGGCCGTGGGTAATCCGGTGATTTGTAAGGCCAATCCTGGACATCCGGGAACGACCCAATTACTGGCTGAAGCCTCTTTAGAGGCACTCAAATTAACTGGCCTGCCTCCCGCATCAGTTCAAATGCTCTATCACTTTAGTCCTGACGATGGGTTTAAGCTTATATCTCATGCAGCTATCGCCGCTATTGCTTTCACGGGGAGTAGACAAGCCGGGCTTAAAATAAAAGAGATAGGGGAGAAGGCTGGAAAATTGGTTTATTGTGAGTTGAGTAGCGTTAATCCGGTTTTTATCCTGCCAATCTTTCTCAGGGAAAAGGCTCAAGCCCTGGCCTCCGAGCTTTTTGCTTCCTGCACCTTAGGTGAAGGCCAGTTTTGCACCAAGCCCGGGTTGATTGTGTTTAAGGCTGACGAAGCCGGCCGCGAGTTTTTGGTTTATCTGAAAGAGATATTCAAAAATAATACGGGCGGCTACCTTTTGTCGCCTCAGGTGTTAGAGAGGCTAAGTCATGAAGTTGTCCGACTTAAGCAGAGCGGGGCGGAATTAATGATTGGAGGCAATAAACTGCCCGGCCCAGGTTTCCGTTTTTCGCCAACGCTTTTTCGCCTCGATGGCCAGGTATTTTTAAAACAACCTCAGGTTTTTCAGACCGAGGCTTTCGGTCCGTTGACCTTAGCGGTTTTAGCCGCAGACATTGAGGAAATGATAAGAGTGGCTTCTGCTCTGGAAGGCAATTTAACTGCTTCTATTTTTGTTTCCGAAGCCGAAGCGGATGAAAAGGTCTATGCTCTTCTCGAACCAATCCTGAGGCTTAAAGTCGGAAGGTTGCTTAATAATAAAATGCCCACAGGGGTGGCTGTTACCCCGGCCATGCATCATGGTGGACCATATCCGGCTACCGGTCATCCTCATTTTACATCAGTGGGCATACCCGCGTCTTTTCTTCGTTTTGCTGCCCGCCACTGCTACGATAACGTCCCGGAACACCGCCTGCCGCCTGAGCTGCGGGCCAAAAACCCCAACGGCCAGATGTGGCGGCTCGTGGATGGTCAGTGGTCGCAGCAAGACCTGCCTTGAAACCTTCTTTCTTAGTCCTCTTATCTTTTTGATTAGCTGATTTGAAGTAATTAAAACGACCCAAAAGTAGCGACAACTATGTGGGCTCTAAGTCCAGCGTCTTCTGGCTCGTCCTTAAAATGTATGGTCCTTTCAGGGCTTTTTTTCATGAATATCTTGGGTTTTTCGGTTCCAAGAACTATTCTATCTGGGAAAAAGTCGGGCCTCATAAAGCCTTATCTTGCCCTCCTTAAAGGTTAAGATAAGAATAAATCGTGTTTTAATTTAAAATACACATCCGGCCCGGTTAAAATTTCATATTTCCTTCGATTTGCCCTGCGAGCGAGTCCCTCACGGCAACAAGATGTGAGCTTAAATCGGACAGAGGGGATGCATCTTATTTTTTCAGAGTAACGCAAATAGTGTGGGGAGATTCGGGGATACCTTTAAGCGGACGAAGCATAGCGGTAATGATTTCTTGAAACATGGTTGCGACGAAGGGATTTAACGGAATAGCTGTACCGTCCACTTGGAGATATACCAGCGGCTCAAGCGGCGGAACTGAATTCCAAAGATAATCAGCTAATTCTCGGGCTTGATGGGGACGAAAGACGGGAAAAGCCGAGGTAAATTCTTTTTCGCAAACAAGAGCGATGAGGTCTTCTTTATCGGGGAGGAGGTTTATATCTTCTGGTTTCGTGGCGACGAGAACTTTCTTCAAACCAATCTCCCTCTTCCCACCCTCAATGAATAGGATGTCGACGGAAGCAAAGTGTTCCAGCCCCAAGCTTAGCCAGGAATCTTTCTGGTGGCCTTTTTTTATTAAAAAGAATTTTTCTGGGGTTAGAACAGCTACTTCTTCAGCGCCGGCGGCCTGAAGGCGATGGGAATCTTTGGCTTCAACGTCGAGTTCTATGGGATGGTCAGCTCTTTTTAGGACACCGCATTTCCGGCCTCGTGATTTTAGCTCCCGGATTAAAGATATAATGAGGTTTGTCTTGCCGCTATCGGCTGGCCCGACGATACCTACTATTTTCATTTATTTCTCCTTTGTGGTCGATAAATCTCGATTCACCAATCTGGCATCGCTTTTTAGCCTTGCGCTGGCCGGAAAGAATTGGCTCTTGGTTTTTTCGCCACCCTTTTCCTAAATCTAAGATTCTTAGGAATAAGCATTTTTCGTCCGCTTTAAGATCGCTTCGCAAATTTGGCTCCGTTCCGTTTTATTTTAGCTGGTCTTAGAAATATGTCAGGGATATGAGAACGATAATTTTGGTTAATCATATCACCTCTTGGTTGATGATTGCTGACAGTCAGTAATCTTAGACCTAATTATTTCTACGGCGTGCGGCAAAGCTGGCATCACCGCTTCCAGGTTTTCCCTGGCTCCTTTGGGGCTTCCGGGGAGATTGATTATCAGGGTTTTCTTTCTAATCCCAGCTATTGCCCGACTGAGCATAGCTGCAGGCGTCAACTTCAGGCTTTGAGCCCGCATAGCCTCGGTTAACCCGGGAACTTCTTTGTCCAGGATATCCTTGGTTGCCTCTGGGGTTACATCTCTCGGTCCAAGCCCAGTGCCGCCGGCAGTGAGAATGATTTCGGGTGAATCAGGACGGTCACAAAGGGCTATTAAATGTTGCTTAATCAGGTCTTTATCATCGGGAAGCACGGCCAGCTCCACCACCTTTGCCCCTCTTCCTTCAATAAAAGCCTTCAGTTCTGGCCCGGTGCGGTCTTCTCTTTCGCCTCGAAAAGACCGGTCGGAGATAGTGAGAATAGCCAGTGTTAATGCTGGGAATTGGTCATTCTTGCTTTCGGACATAGATTGAATCTCCTGGTTTAATTTTGCCACCCTTAAGGACTCGGCCGAAAATACCTTCTTCGGGCATTACACACTGGCCGACCTGCCGAAAAATCGCGCACTTTGTATGGCAAACCTTGCCAATTTGGCTGACTTCAAGCACTACCTCGGGCCCTATTTCTAAAATCGTGCCGACGGGAAGCAGCGGCAATTCGAGGCCGGAGGTGGTGATGTTTTCGGCAAAATCGCCTGGTCCAACTTTAAGCCCCAGGTGTCTCATTTTTTCAATGCTTTCTATGGCCAAAAGACTCACCTGACGATGGCCTGAACCAGCATGGCAGTCTCCCTCCAGACCATAGTTAGCGATGATTATTGCTTCTGGCTGCGGAATTTTGCGAACGCTTTTTTTCCGGCTGATGTTGACCGAGATAATTCGGCCGGTCTTGGCTTTTTCACCATCGGAAAGAGCCACTCTTACCTCCTGTTTTGGTTAAAAGATGGAGGTCGGTAATCACCATCCTCCGGTCAAAGGCTTTGGCCATATCATAGATGGTTAAACAGGCGGCCGCAGCCGCGGTCAAGGCTTCCATTTCCACTCCAGTGCGCTCAAAGGCGCTAACGCGAGAAAGGACTAAAAGCGCCTTTTCTTCCACTTGCGGAACGACCTCCACTTGGACAGAGGTTAATCTCAACGGATGGCAGAGGGGGATTAAATCGGCGGTCTTTTTGGCGGCCTGGATACCGGCTAATTTGGCCGCAACCAAGACATTTCCCTTGGGTAGCTTATTTTTGAGAATTAGGTCAAGGGTTTTGGGGGACATAACAACTTTTGCTTGGGCTTCGGCGGTGCGCCATGTTTCTGGCTTAGTCCCGACATCGACCATTGATAGCTCAGAGGTTTGCGGCCGACTTTGAACCGCAGACTTTGTGGCTCGTCTCTTTGCAGCATCTTTAAACCCCGCCGACAAGCTGCTCCTCTGGCCTTTCACGCCTTGCTTACTTGATTTTTTTGACCTCATTTATTTCCCCTTTCTATAACTTTTAGCCGCCAATTTCCCTGAGCCCTTGTTTTTTTGCGGGTTTCTTTGCTTGCCGCCAGCTGGCTGGTTTTTCCGTCAAAGCGGCCAAGAAAAATTCTTTAATTGTTTTATCCGAGGCCCCATTTCGCAGCAGGTTTTTTAAATCATAAGTTTTGGCGGCAAAAAGGCAAGTTCGGAGTTCCCCCTTAGCGGAAATCCGCAACCGATTACACCCGAGACAGAAATGATGACTGTAGGGGGTAATAAAACCGAGACTTCCCTTCATCCCTTCGAGTTGATAATAGCGAGCGGGCCCAGAACCGGGAAGCTGAAATAATTTTAGTTGACCTTTCTGCTTTAATTTTTCTAAAACCGCCTCGGCCGAAAGAAAATAGCCATCGACAGGCGAAAACTCCATTAGCTCTATAAAGCGAATGTGGAGCGGGGAGTCAAAGGCTAAGCGGATAAAGTCGGTTATATCCTCGTTTACGCCTTTGAGCAGGACAACGTTAATTTTAACTGGGTCAAAACCGACTTTTAAAGCTTGCTTAATGCTTTGAAGAATTTCTTCTAAGCTATCACTTCCGGTGATAGCAGCATATTTTTTTTTGTCCAGAGTATCCAGCGAGATATTTATTCTTCTAAGCCCGGCTTGCCAGAGTTTCTCTAAGTTGTCTTGAAGCCGAAGGCCGTTAGTGGTTAGAGATAAATCTTCAATCCCGGGGATGGCCGTGATTTGAGCCACAAACTCAGCCAACCCAGGTCGGAGAAGAGGTTCTCCCCCGGTAAGGCGAAAACGGGTGATACCGATATTTAGGGCGATGCGGACCAGCCGAAGCAGCTCTTCATAAGAGAGAATTTCCTCGGAAGGTAAAAAATTAGCATCATCGCGGGGCCGGCAGTAAAAGCAACGCAGGTTGCAGCGGTCAGTGATCGACAGTCTCATGTAATTGATTGACCGGTTGAACAGGTCTTCCATCAGCTGCTCCTGCGCTTATTTATCTGGCCTACCATTCCAGGAGGTGAACCTTAACTCTTGTTCCTTCAGGCAAAAAATCGCTTTCCGCGGGAATAAGAGCTAAACCTTCGGTTTCGGTTAAGCTCGAAATTATTCCTGATTCCTGTGCTCCGGCTGAGGTGGCCTGCCAATCTCCTCCGGTTAACTGGAGTCTAACGCGTAAGAAATTCAACCGCCCTCTCTTTTTTTTGACCGCGTGGGTGAGCGTTGCTTCTATCTCTCGAGGCAAAAAATCGCTCCTGCCTATAATTTTTTTTATAAAGGGGCGCACGTACTCTTCGAAGGCAATGGCTACTGCACCCGGATTACCTGGCAAACCGAATAAAAATACTTTTTTCCGGTTATGACGGAAAAGGTAGAAAGTCAAGGGTTTAGCTGGTTTTTGCGCTACTTGCCAGAAGATTTGCCGGCCGGAAAGTCTTTGCCCCGCGGCTCGGACTAAATCGTAATCACCAACCGAAACTCCACCTGAAGTGATGATCACGTCAGAGGCCAAAATAGCCTTTTTGAGGGCTGAGGTCAGCGAACTCAGGTTATCTTTAACTTTTTTAAGGGCGATCAATTCCGCTTCGGTCGTTTTAATTAAGGCTTGAAGCAGGGTAGAATTTGAATCATAGATTTGGCCTTTTTTTAAGGGCTTGCCAGGAGGACAAAGCTCATCTCCGGTGATAATAACAGTAACCTTAGGCTGACGATAAACTGCAATTTCCATCAACCCGCAGGCGGCCATAAGAGCAAGATGAGCTGGCTGAAGCCAAGTGCCGGGCTGGATAATGGTTTGGCCAGGCCTTATGTCTTCTCCGGCCAAGCGAATATTTTCCCCCTTCTTAACCTCTCTTTTTAGCCTGATATGATTCGTCCCGGCCTCCACTTCCTCCCGGGGAATAACAGCATCAGCCCCGCGAGGCACCGGCGCCCCCGTCATCAATTTTAAGGCCGTGCCTGGCTTAAGCTGGCCTTTAAAGAAATCGCCGGCTCTTTGTTCAGCCAAGAGTCTTAGCTGGACGAAAGAATTCGGGCTTGCGGCCCTTAGGTCTTTGGTATCTTCGCTTCTTAAAGCATAGCCATCAACGGCGGAATTGGTGAAGGGGGGTAAAGGAATTTTGGCTTTGATTTCGCAGGCGGCGACACGTCGGAAGGCCGCTTCGATTCTTATCTTCTCTCGACCCAGAGCCGTCGCCTGCTCCAGAGCTAATTGGCGAGCTTTTTCGAAGGAAATCATCTCTATTGTCCTCTATTAAATTTTTTTAAGCTGGGTTGTTTCATTTGGGGTGAGCATCTTTAAACGGTTTGACGGAAAGTGAGGTGGCTTTGACTCCGGCCCAAAATTTTCGGCCCACGCTCACTTTCAATTCTTCTAAAGCCGGTCGACTAAGATAAGCCTTAAGCTTAAAACCGCAATCCAGACTGACCAGAACCAACTTATCCAAGGACTTGATTTCAGTTATTGAACCATAAAACCAGTTGCGGACGCTGCTTTCAGGTTTTTCTGGAGCCAGAATGACTTCTTCCGGCCTAAAAATGACAGTCACTTTCTCCCCCCGGGAGCAAGTTCCAAGGGTATAAAGGAAGTGATTGGCTAAGGCCACCTTTAACAGGCCATTCTCCTGGCCAACTACCGTTCCTTCCACCAGAGTCTCTTGTCCCATTAAATGAGCCACCTCAACTGTGGCTGGGCTCGCAAAGACCTCTTCTGGTTTTCCGGATTGGACGATTTCTCCGTTAATCAGCACAGCCATTCGGTCCGCCAGATAAGCGGCTTCCTCGCGGTTATGGGTTACAAGGAGGGCCGTTTGTCCTCTTTCCTTCCTTATTTGCTTAAATTCAACTAAGATTTCTTCCCGGGTGCGGACGTCGAGATTAGCCAGAGGCTCATCCAAGAAAAGGATGTCTGGTTGAAGGATAAAAGCCCGAGCTAAATTAACCCGCTGTTTCTCTCCCGCTGAAAGTTCGTCAGGCTGGCGTTCAAGATAAGGCTCAAGTTTGAATTGAGCGCTAATTTCAGCCAGCCTTCTTTGTTGCTCTTCCCGTCCTATTCCCCTGATTCTTAAGCCGTAGAGCAGGTTATCGCGCACTGGGCCGCGGAAAAAAAGAGGTCGGTCCAGAAGGTGAGCCAAGCGGCGACGCAAGCTAAGAGGTGCCGGCAGTCGGACCAGAAGGCCGCGGTGATAGATTTCTCCTTGCGTTGGCTTTTCGAGCAAAGAGGCAATACGGAGTAAGGTACTCTTTCCAGCTCCGTTTGGGCCGAAAATTACCAAGCATTCTTTCGCTTGAACCGGAAGATAGGGGATATTAAGAATTTTACGCCCGTCGTAAAAGTGGGTTAAACTTCTTATTTCCAGCTCGGTTGTCGCCATCGGTTAATTCCCTTTTGTTGCCAGGAGGTGAGACACCAATTAATGGCAAAACTAATAATAATCAGGATCAAGGCCAAAATGAGGGCTGAACGGAAATTGCCCAACCGGGTTTCTTGAAGGATGGCTGTGGTCAAGACACGAGTGTGACCTTTGAGGTTGCCGCCAACCATAAGCACTGCTCCCACCTCAGAGATGACAGCGCCAAAAGCGGCAATTATTCCGGAGATTTGGCCTAAGCGGGCTTCACGAAAAAGAGTCCAAAGGAGCTGGGTGGGAGAAGCGCCCAGAGCCTTAGCCTGAAAGAGGAGAGCCGGGTTAACTTGTTCCAGAGCAGATAAAGAGAGGCCAGCGATTATTGGCCAAGCTAAAATAACCTGAGCTATGACTATTGCCGCTGGCGTGTACATTAAATTTAACGAGCCCAGCGGGCCACTCCGCCAGAGGAAGAGAGCCACGAAAAGCCCAACAACCACCGGAGGCAAACCCATACCGGTATGAATTAAGGAAAGAATTAGTTTCCTTCCCGGGAATTGATTTAGGTAGAGGAAAAAGGCCGCGGGCAGGGCCAGCATAAAGGCAATTAAGGTAGATAATCCACAAACTATGAGAGTGAGTCTAATTATGGGCCATATTTCTGATAAACTGACCATTACCTGAGCTCTCCTAAATTACTTTTCATTTCTTATAGACTCATTTTCTCTTGGGTGGAATTAAACGGAAAAGGCCTTCCATCTCATTATTTTCCTGGCCAAAGGCACCGATTATACGCTTTGCCTCCGGGCTCAGAAGGAATTCGACCAGGCGTTCCGCAGCTTCCCTCTGACTCTGATTATTTCTTGTCTTGACCAAGATGACCGAATAAATATTGGGATAATTTTCGTCCCGACAAAGAACTTTTAACTTTAAAACTGTTCTTAATCTGGCGTAGGCTGGGTAGTCAGCCAATAGATAAGCTTGTTTTTCTGAAGCAATGAAAAGCGTTTCCGCCATTCCCTGGCCAGTCTGTAGATACCATTTGCCAACGGGCTTAAGGCCGACTTCCTCCCAGAGCTTTCTCTCCAGGAAGTGGGTCCCAGAATTATCCCCACGACTGACAAAGAAGGCCTTAGACTGAGCGATTCTGGTCAGCGCTTGGGGGAAGGAAAGACCTTGAACCCGAGCCGGGTCATTGGCTGGGCCGAGAAGAATAAATCCAGAAGTCAGGAGTTCTTCCCGGCGAAGGCCGTAGCCAAGGGACATGAACTGATTCTCCAGCTCAGGAGCGTGAACCAGAAGTATGTCGGCCTCGCCCTTTTGACCCATTTTCAAGGCTTCGCCGGTGCCGACAGCGATTGGCTTGACTTTAATTCCTGATTGCTTTTCGAAGGCAGAAAGGAGTTGGTCCAGTAAACCGCCATCGTATAGGCTGGTAGTGGTAGCCAGGATTATTTCGGCGGAAGTTGTCAAGAGAGAAGCCGGCCGGCTAGCGCCCCCAGCGAGGAAGTTTGTAATTATCAATATCACAAAAACTGGTGCCAGCTTACTCATTTACCTAATTTTTACTCAAGCGCATATCGGCGGCTTCCTCAACTTTTCATCGAACCAGGTTTTTATTGGCTGTTTTGTCCTTAATTTACCTCGGCTTGATCTTCCTCCGTTTTTTGCCGGCGTGACTTTCAAAACCGAAAAGCCTTTCTTTGTCTTTTTACCTGAAGGAAAAAACAAAAAAGGCATGCCTTCCACCCGGAAAGCATGCCCTTTTTTTTCGTTTCGAACTCCTTTCCTGAGCGGGAGGCTTAGGCCGTTTCCAACCAAACCCTATCGGTCAGCGACCTTAGCCATACAAGCCTTAGGCCAGCTGACTCGGAGCTCCTGCGGTCAAAGAACTATATAATTATAAATGCGACCAAAGTAGTATATAAGTCCGGGATCTTAGCGTCAAGTGTTTTCCCGCCGCCTGCCTTTTTTGCCAATCGCAGTCTATTCTTGGCTCGTCTGGCTCTGATATTTTGGCCTTAAACTTTATCTTTCCTCCTTTAAAATCTTATGGTTGCCCAATAAATTATCCAGTTTTTTATCAACTAATCGGGAGATGAACCTTTTTTAACCCAGGTTAGGTCTGTCTAATTTAGGCTCGGTTGAACTATCCCTTCGTTGTTCATTATGCCCATAGATAGACGAAATAAGCTGATTTCCTCCTGCGAGCCGCTAACTATTAGTTTAACAGGACCTGACCAAGGGGCAAGACTTAGGCTATCATTTTTCTGGTACAATAAGAGTGCAACCAATCAGGGCCAAGCCTGGTTTTAAGGTTATGAGAGATGGATGAACAGGAGCTAATGGCGCGAGTTAAGGAAGGAGACGAGATGGCCTTTGCTTCTCTCATGAAAATCTACAAAGATAGGGTAGTTAATTTCCTTTACCAAGCCACAGGTGATTACGAACGAGCTGTGGACTTGGCTCAAGAAACCTTTGTCCGGGTTTATTTTCGGGCTCATCAGTACCAACCGATTGCGCCTCTTTCCTCCTGGATTTTCACTATTGCCTCTAACTTAGCAAAATCGGAGGCCAAAAAAAGAAGAAAAATGAATGTTATTTCTCTCGAGGAAGCGGTCCCTGAACTCGCCGGGGAGGGAATTAGCTATGACCCGCCAGAAAGTGGTCTTAGCCGTAATCTCCAGGTGGCCTTGGCCGAATTGCCCTCTCATTACCGCCTTCCTCTTCTCCTCAAGGATATCGAGGGATTTTCTCAGGAGGAGATAGCCCAGATGCTCGGCCGGCCAGTGGGAACGATCAAGGCTCGGATTAGCCGAGCTCGCCATATTTTGAAACGCCGTCTTGAAGCGGCCATAGGGGAGAAATGAAAATGGATGAAATTAATCTAAAAAATCATTTACCAAAAGTGACGGCTCCACCCGACTTTGAGCAGCGCGTTTTAAAAGCGGTGGCGGCCAAGAAAAAGAAAAGGCTCCAACCGCTATTTTGGCCAGCTAAAATTTTTAGGCAGTGGTCCTTCATCGGGGCGGCCGCACTCTTCGTGGTTGTCTTGGTGGCTGGGCTCCTTCTCTACCCGCGGCTGCTAAGGATAACTCAGGAGCCAGAGGAAAAAGTTGTTTCAACCCAATCCCCTCTTATGAAGACTGGCCCATCGATATTAAGCTTAACCGAGCCTGTTGATTTCCGGGAGGAATCAGTCGTCTTTCAAGGCTCTAAGGTTATTTATATTCTCGAACCAGTCAACGACCGGTTCCTCCATGAAGTTATTTATTAAGGAGGTGAAGCTAATGAGCCAAAAATCAAAGCAAAAGAATAAGAGGAGCCAGTTATTTATTTTTTCTATCGGAATAATAGCCTTCGGCCTCTTGTTCAGCCCTTTCCCAGGCCAATTAAAAGCAAGTAACGTCGACGCCGAAGAGGCTGCCGATGTTTTAAAAAAAGTCGCTCCTTCTGTAGTAAAAGTGGAGGTAGCCGACGGTCTAAAGAGAGTGGCTACAGGGGTAGTGATTGACCGAGAAGGTTCAATTGTGACCACCGCTCTTATTTCGCCCCGCCAGGAGAAAATAACCGTCAAAGCTAACGATGGCCGTACCTATGAAGCCAAATACGCAGGCTTTGACCCGGTTACTCGCTTGGCTCTTCTCCAAATAAAAGAAAAGGGCTTGCCGCCCCTGGCCATGGCAAGCAGTAAAGAGGCTGTGGCCGGCGCCTGGGTAGCGGTAATCAGTATTTCGCCTGAAGATACGCCAGCTATTACGCAGGGAATCATTTCTTCGGTTTCCGAGGACAGGCTGAGGTTAAATGTTTCTGTTCTCCCTGGAGCCAGTGGCAGCCCGGTTGTCAACCGGAAAGGCGAGATGTTGGGCTTGCTCCGCGGGCCCTATGCTGAGGGCGGGCCGGTTGTTTTTGAATTTCGGGAAAGGGAGGTCGTTGGTTCAGGCTATGTCTTGGGTCGAGGTGAGACACCGGCCTCGGGTTTAGCCTTAGCCGTTCCTGTCGAGCTGGTTAAAAAAATCGCGGCCGAAATAAGGGAGAAAGGAAGGACAGAGCGAGGCTGGTTAGGTGTTTCCCTCGAGGAAGACAGCAACGGCCGAGTAAGAGTCACTAACGTCATCAGAAAAAGTCCAGCCGAACAGGCAGGCTTGAGAGAAGGTGATGTCATTCTCAAGATAGACGGCCGAGAAGTCAGGGACGGTGATTACTTGGCCCGAGAAATCAGGAATCACCGGCCAGGAGAAGAAGTGCGGCTGGAAATCGAAAGGAACGGCAAAACGCAGGAGATTAAGGCAAAACTGGGCGCCTATCCTGAAGAAGAAGCTCGCCGTGAACTCGAACTGTGGCTGCCTGAATTCTTCCGCTCCTGGCCGGCGGTTCCGCCAGAACGCCCGGCCCGACCATCGGAATGGCCCCGAATTCTGGAGCGACGTCGGTTTATCGGCATCTACCCTGAAGAAATTGGCTCAGAGCTGGCTAATTATTTTGGCGTTAAAGAAGGTCGCGGCTTACTTGTGACCCGCATCGAAAAAGACTCGCCGGCGGAGAGGGCTGGGGTAAAGGTGGGAGATGTTATTGTCCGCGCCGACGGTCAAACAGTGGAAACGGTGGACCAACTTAGCTCACTGATTCAGCGCAAGAAAAAGGGCGACAAAGTTCAACTGGAAATAGTTCGGGACCGCAAGCCTCTAAGCTTAGAGGTGGAAATTAAGGAAGAAGAAAGGGGGCTGAATTTTAACACGCCGGAGTGGAATAAATTCTGGAGCGAGTTAGAGAGACAGAGCCAGCAACTGCAGGAAAGGATGAGGAAAATTCAGCAGGAGCAGTCAGCGCGGGTTAAGGAAAACTGGAAAAGAATAACCGAAGAAATGGAACGCTGGAAGCAGGAATATAGTTTGCGGCTTAAAGAATATCAAGAGAAAGCCAAGGAGTATCAAGAAAAAATAAAGGAAATGGCAAAGAAGAGACTAATTGTTTGCTGATGGCGAAATCGACAGGAAAATCTTAACCAAACTGGTCAAGGTTTTGGCCGAAGCTTGACAGAAAAGGCTTCTGTTCATTCCGTAGGGGAGGGAGGAGCTGCCGCTCACCCTCTCCTTCTTTTCATGCTTCTTGGGGAGCCTTAATTTATGTAGTCTCATCAATTTCTTTTAATTTCAGCCATTTCTCAAGCAAACGTTCATATTCATCCAGAGGCAGTCGAGCCTGGTCAAAATAGCCGGTAGCCTCTCTCTGCCGGAGGGCTTCATAGAGCACAATGCCCACGGAGACAGACAGATTAAGGCTCTGAACCATCCCCCACATGGGAATTTTTATTTTTTTATCCGCCCACTCCAGAACCGAAGTGGAGACGCCTTCAGCCTCGCTCCCAAAGACAAGAACCGTGGGCTGGGAATAATTAACATCCCGGAAAGAAAGAGAATCAGGACCCAGGTGAGTGGCGATTATCTGAAAGCCCTTAGCTTTTAATGGCCGGAGGCAGGCCTCGGCTGATTCATAAATGGAAACCTCCAACCATTTTTCTACTTTGGTCGAGATAGCCCGGTTGATAGCCAAGACCTCCGGATTAGGGGAAATGAGGTCCACATAAAGGATGCCAGCAGCATCGCAGGTCCTGAGAACAGCGCTGGCGTTATGGGCAATCAGGACGCGGTCAATAACGATTCTTAAGTCTGGCTGGCGCCTGTCGAGGACGCTTTTGACCTTTGCTATTCTTTGAGCGGTGGGCATGAGAAGACCTTAGCCAAAATCTTCATGCTTTTAGCCAAAGCCACCGGATAAAAAGAAGAAGCCAATAGCCCAAAACAGCAATTAGGGCGCGGTATTCTTTATTTTGAAAATAAAGGGCCAGCCGAAATTTTTTGTGGGGTGAAGGAAATGAAGGCCTGAAGCTCGGGAAGAAAAGCGGTACTTTTCGGCCATATTCATGGTATTGTTCAGGGAAAAGCTCAGCCATGCGGCGTTGCTCCTCGATAATAGTTGCTGGATAAAAAAGAAGAAAGTAAAGAAGAAAAATAAGCCAGCTTAGAAGAGAATTGGCCGTCGCCGCCAGGCCGACACCAATAAAAAGATTGGCTAAATAAAGAGGATTTCTGGAGAAGCGATAAGGGCCGGTCGTGGCTAAGTAGGCGTTTTTGTGCAGATGCCCGGCTGCCCAGGCGCGGAGGGCGAGACCGCATAAGCTTAAAAAAAGGCCGAGAAAAATCGTCAACGCATCAGGCCGAGAGAAAAGGAGCACTAAAAGAGCCGCAGGCAGACCTGCTCGCACCCGCCAACGAGCCAGTTTCAGTATGACCTTAATTACAGCGGACATAAGTTTTAACCTGATTGGCAATGGTTTCAATAACTTTTTTGGGGTCTATAGCTTGCCAGCAACGAGGCGCAGTGCAAGTCCGGTAGTAGCAAGGGCTACAATCGACACCGGCGTAGATTATAGCATCATGCGGCCGAAAAGGCCCGTTTCGGATGGGGCTGGTTGGGCCGAAAAGGCCGACACAAGGAATGTTCAGAGCGCCAGCGACTTGAAGGGCAAAAGTGTCACCGCTAACCAACAAGGAGGTTAGGCTAACCAAACCCACGACTTCTTTGACGGATAAAAAAGGAATTAAAAAGACTTCTGTTTTTTCCTGAACAGCTCGAGCTAAGCTCAGTTCTTCCTCATTTCCCCAAAGCAGAAGAAGGTTTTTTCCTGAACCGACTTTTTCTTTTGTCCCGTTGATTACCTCAACCCAGAAGGGAGCAGAGAGCCGCTTGGAAGGCCAGGAGGCGCCGACATTGAAAACCAGCAGAGGCTGATTAGCAGAATACCCGTTGACCTGCAGTTTTTCCTGGACTTGATTTTTCAACTCAGGAGGAATCTGAAGTGGAAAGTCAAAAGATTGGATGCCAAGGTCTGGCTTAATCCCCAAGGGCTCAAGAAGGCAAAGATTTTTATAGACGACATGATGGGCGTATTCGTCAACGGCCGGGATAGATTCCGTGTAAAAGAAGCGGGCCAGCGGTTCTTTTAGGTTGAGCCGGTTAAACCCGAGGCGGCGGTTGGCGCCGGAGAAAAGAGCCAGAATCGCTGACTTAAGAAGGCCTTGAAAATCTAAAGCTATATTAACTTTCTTTCTCATTCTGAAACCAGCGGCCAGCAGATTTTTGGTGCAAACCAGGATTTGGTCTATTCCCGGGACAAGCTCTAAAATTTCTTTTCCCGAAGCTTCCACGGCCCAAGTAATCTTGGCCTCAAGAAAAGATTTCCGGAGGGCCGAGAAAGCAGGTAGGGTATGGATGATGTCGCCCAAGGAACTAAGGCGAATGAGAAGAAAGTCGCTCATTTTATTTTTTTCATCCTATGACTTTTGTTTACGAGCCTTTCCTCTTGGTCGCTTTCCGCTTCTTTCCTCGCGGCCAATTTTCTGGCTATATGCTGAATGACAGTTGAGGTGGAGCGAATTTTCGGGCCACCAACGATAGCCACTTTTATTCCTAATTTCTTGGCCGTCTCTCGCTCTGGGACTGTTTCGAGACGGTAGTCAGAACCTTTGACGTGAATATCAGGCCGAAGAGTTTCCAACACTTTATCCACGTTTTTTTCGTTAAAAATAGTCACATAATCAACAAACCAGAAGGAGGCGAGGATAAAGGCTCGTTCTTTGGCCGGCAGAAGAGGGCGTCCGACACCTTTTATTTTCCTCACCGAGCGGTCGCTGTTTATGGCCACGATAAGCCGGTCGCCCATTCTTTTTGCCGCTTGGAGATAACGGATGTGACCCGCGTGGATCAGGTCAAAACAGCCATTGGCCAAGACAATTCGCTCGCCCCTTTGTTTGCTTTCGGCCACTATTTGTTTTAAGCGGCGCAGGGATTTTATTTTGGCGGATTTAAGTAGCGACGGCATCCTTAAGCTCTTCGGCTGAGACAGTCGCCGTACCTTTTTTCATCACCACCAGACCGCCACCATAATTTGCTAAAAGAGCGGCTTGCTTGAAAGTGGCTCCAGCAGCTAAGGCCAAGGTTACGATGCTGATAACTGTATCTCCCGCGCCAGTGACATCAACAATGTCGGTTGAACCAAAAACCGGGATAAAAAAAGGCTGGCGGTTTTTTTCAAACAAGGCCATTCCGTGGGAACCGCGAGTGACCAGCAAGGCCTGAGAAGCTAAGCGGCGCAGTAGAAACTGGCCGGCCCTGGTTAGTTTTTTGCGGTCTTGGTTAATGGCAAGATGAAGGGCAGCTTCCACTTCTGGTTCATTCGGAGTGGCAATGGTCACCCCGCGGAAGGAAAGAAGGCGGAAACGAGAATCAAGGGTTACAGGAATACGGGCCTGACGACAGACAGCTAAAGCGTGGTTGAAAAGCCTGACTTTTACCGTCAGATAGTTATAATCAGAAATTAAGAGCGCTTGCGCTCCCGTCAAAGCCTTTTCCAGCCGACCAACGAGGCGGCGTAGCAAATCTTCTTTTTCTGGAACTCGAGCCTCGCGGTCGATCCGGAGCACCTGTTGATGACGAGTATTCTCTTCCCCGGCTAAGATTCTGGTTTTGACCGGAGTTTGAAAATTTTTCTGGCGAATGAGAGAAGAAGTCGGGATACCCTTCGATTTAAGGTAAGACAGAATTCTTTCGCCCGCTTCGTCCTCGCCAATAACGCCCACAGGAATGGGGTCGGCGCCGAGTGCCTTGAGGTTAAGAAGAGAGTTGCCAGCTCCTCCGGGTGCAAATTCCTGTTTCTCATAAGAAATTATAAGAACCGGGGCTTCTCGAGAGATGCGACGGGTGGTGCCAAAAAGATATTCGTCCAGGATAAAATCACCCCACACAACAATCTTTTGGCCTCGGAATTGGTCGATGAGAGCCATAAGGCTCTGCTTTTCTGAATTCACTCTTCCATCCACCGTCCTTAAGGCTAAAAGACAATCTAGTCGAGATTGTCAATCAAATTCTTATCAGAAAACTAACCCGAAATCAAATCCAGTTCCTTCTGTCTTGATTTAGGCAATGGAGAGGTCCGGAGTTGCCTCGGCCATTTTAATTTTTTTTGTAGTTTCTCCTTCTGACTTCTTTTCGCGATGCTCAAAACTATAGCTATTCATTAAGAGCCTTGACAATTCCAAATTATTGTGATAGTTATAAATAACAATATAATATCCAATAAATATAGATTGTGAGCACAATTGGAAAAAGAAAAAGCGCTTTAAAGAGATGGAGGGTATTTTTATATAGAAAGGAGGTGAAATTAACAGAACGCAGGATAAAATCGGTTAATCGGGTTAAAAGGGAGAACAGAAACTAGGGGAAAAAAAAGGAGGTCAAATGAAAAAATTAGTAATTAGCTTGTTTTTAATTTGTACTGTGGTAAATCTGGGGGCCCAGGTCCAAACCGGAAATATTTATGGCCGGGTTGTAGACCAAGAAGGTAACCCTCTGCCAGGAGTAACGATTACTTTGACTGGGGTCTTAATCTCGCCGATGACCGCTTTAACTTCAGCTGAAGGCCTTTTCCGCTTTCTTCGTCTTGACCCAGCTCGAGATTATGTCATTAAAGCTGAATTAGCTGGATTTAAGACTCTTATCAGGGAAAATATTGTGGTTACGGTTAACGCTAATACTGAGCTTACCCTGGCAATGGAACCAGGGGTGATTGAAGAAACCATTACGGTGACCGCGCCTCTTCCTGTAGTCGAAACTAAAAGAACTTCAGTGGGGATTAATGTCGACCACGTTGCCCTCCAATCTTTACCCACAGCCAGGGACCCCTGGGTTATCCTTCAAATGGCACCAGGGATTATGGTTGACCGGGAAAATGTCGGAGGGTCAGAATCCGGGCAACAATCAGCTCATTATGCCAAAGGCGGGGGCTCGACAGTCTGGGGGATGGACGGTGTCGTCATCACTGACCCCGCAGCTGTCGCTTCTCCCTCCTATTTTGATTTTGATGCCTTCGAGGAAATACAGATTACTACTGGCGGTGCTGATGTAACCCAAATGACAGGGGGAATTGGCCTTAACCTGGTTACCAGAAGGGGTGGTAACAGGCTGGGTGTTGGTGCCAGATTTTACTATACCGACGAAAAGTTCCAGGCAGATAACCTGACTGAGGCCCTGAAAAATGAGGGTGTTAAGGGTGTTAATAAAATTAGGGCTATTAAAGATTACGGAGTTAATGTTGGTGGCCCACTCGTCAGAGACAAGCTCTGGTGGTGGATTTCCTACGGAGTTCAGGACATCTGGACGAATAATATTTATGGAGCCAAAGACGATACCTTGCTTCAGAACTACTCTTTTAAGATTAACGCCCAGCTTATCGCTCAAAATAGGATTGAAGCATTTGCTCATGTTGGAGCCAAATATAAGTACGGCCGCGATTCCAGTTATGCCTTCCCTGGTGGTTATTATCAATCGGGGAAATATCATTTTGGCAGCCCTATATATAAGATCCAGGATGACCACATGTTCAGCGACAACTTGTTTATTTCCGCGCGGTATTCTTTTAACGATGCTGGTTTTAACCTGACTCCGATGGACGATTTAAACATTGAAAAATGGGCGGCGTATGATGTAACAAGAGGAATCTGGTATAACTCTTATAGTTACTATCGAGCCAGCAGACCCTCGCACTCAGCCTACCTTCAAGCTAATTATTTTAACGACGCTCTTCTTGGAGCCAGTCACGAGTTTAAGATTGGCGGCGAATGGCGTTTGAGCAATGGGGCTCATACTTCGACGTGGCCAGGTAACACTCGACGGCGTTACAATTATAACACGCTTACCTTGGACATTACTGGTGATAATAAGCCAGACCTAGTTCCTGGAATCCAGTTGATTGAAGTTTGGCGTGGTGGTCAGAGCGATAACAATTATGTAAAGCAATATACAGGTTATTTTAGCGACACAATCAGCTACAAAAGACTCAATGTCATTCTCGGCTTGCGCTTTGATTATCAAAAACCTTCAATTGAGGAATTTACCAGGGTAGCGGTAGATAAAGATAGCAAGGTATGGAAGGATAATTTTGATGCCAAAGTGATTGCAGCTATCGATAAAGTGCTCCCTGGCCTACCCGTTAAATCGATTAAACCCGACTCGAGCTGGAAGATTTTATCACCTCGTCTCGGCATAACTTATGACGTTACGGGAGATGGTAAGACTATTGCCAAGTTTTCCTTTGCTCAATATGGCGAGTTCATGGGAACTGGATGGGCCAGTTATTTCATGCCCTACGCTACTGGTGGCTCAATGAACTTTTATTGGTTGGATAATAACAATAACAGCAAAGTCGAGCTCAGCGAACTTTTCTGGCGAACCGCCACTAATTATGCACCTCAACGTGTCTTCGACGATGCGGGTAATTTAATTGGCGACGCGACGGGTGCCTACGGAATCATGTGGTCTGGCTATGACATCACTAACCCTCTTAACCTTGGCCCGTCTCGTTATACCGTGGATAGCAACGCTACTTCCCAGCGGACAACCGAATTTCTTCTAACCTTAGAAAGAGAGTTATTGGCCGATTTGGGTATTTCGTTGGATTTTGGTTACCGCAAGTTCGACCGATTTAACTGGGCTATAGAGTACGATCCAAATACAAAGCAGAAAGAGTCGCAGGCGGAATATATTAAGATTGGAACCATTCCGGCTACTGTCGGAGGGAAATCGACTGAAGAAGCCTCTGGTAAGCCATATTATTTAAGAAAAGGCGGCATTCCCTACCGCTATTTCCTCTACTTAGAGAGGGTGCCTGATTACTATCGCGATTGGTACGGGACAGAGCTACGGGTAAATAAACGTCTTTCCCATCGCTGGATGCTTAATAGCTCTCTAACTCTCCAGATGCAGAAAATTCACTATGGTAAGAATGGCTACATGAATCCTACCAATTTGTGGGCGGTTGATAATAAAATCTATGCCCCTTACATGGGTGGCGGAAGTGGTAAGATTTCCATCCCCGGATTTTCGCGAATTTTGGTAAAGTTATCCGGCCTCTATCAGCTTCCTTATGATTTTAATGTATCCTTCAATTTTAACGCTCGAGAAGGACACTTAGTTCCTCATACTTTAACAATAGTTGATTACAACGCACCTAATCCCTATAACCAATCTATTACTGTTTATACGCAGGAATGGGGAAAGGAGAGACTGCCTTTCTTCTGGAATTTAGACCTTAGAATTGAAAAAACAATCAGAACGATGGAAGGGGTCCGTGTGTTCTTGAGTGCTGATATTTTTAATATCTTCAACCAGAACCACATGAACCGTCGCTATGAAAAGCTGCTCGGAACCTATTATATGCACAACGGTTATTTCGCTCCCAACGCGACCTACGGATTGGCCAACGAAGTTCTCAACCCAAGGGTTGCGCGGTTCGGTATCCGCTTCGAATTCTAGGCGTTAAGTCTTCCGTAAGTTGGGGCCTTCCTGCTGGAAGGCCCCAATTTTTTTATCAATTTTTCACATTAAAAAATTAGGGGAGAGTGGATTTATACAAGTTAGAAGAGGTAGAGGCATAGAAATTTGAAGAGAAAGGCAGCGGCGGCTAGGTCAGAGATGTTCGTTTTACTGGGCAAGGCCCTATTTTTTGACCCACAAATTAGCCTCCAGAATAGGTTGATTGGGTTAAAGATCAGCTAAAATCTGAAGAGAAAACGACTCGAAATAAATGCGTGAAAATATTCCGCGGGAGAGGCGATTTAATCATCATCCTGGACGATGGTCACGGCCCAATAAGGATAGGGAGCGTTCGAACCTTTAATCGAGTGCCAAATGATGCGGTTAAGCAAAGTCTCTGGGCAAGCATCGATACGATTAAAATTCAAGTTAGAGGAAAGAGTTGCATTTTTCCGGAGGAGACGGTCAGCGATATTTTTGGGCTCGGGGTTCAATTCATCAAGAGGGACACGATTAAGCACAGAGATAAAGGGCAGAAAATCAGGTTTTAGGGTGAAGCAATCGAACATCGGGGTGGCGGCAGCATCAAACTGGTTCATGGGCGGTAAACCCAAGATTTGCTCAATCGTTCGCAGGATGCTGGTTGTGTTGTATTGGGAATGGATAACAGCGCCTCTTTTCACGTATGGGCCAGCCAAATAAGCTGTTGTTCTATAGCCACTCACGTGGTCGAACCCATTCTGCGGGTCATCTTCAATAGCGAAAATAGCCATTTGCGGCCAGAAGCTGCTATGGCTAAAAGCCTCAATAATTTGCCCGAAGGCCAAGTCATTATCGGCCACCGCCGCTCGAGGTGTGGGCATGCCGGGTTTTGTGCCGCTCGTATGGTCATTGGGCAGGCAGATGATGATGAGTTGAGGCATTTCGCCTTCCTCCTCCCATTTTTTGATTTGATTTTTTATGTATTTCGCCCGCCAGACATCAGGAACGCTCATGTTCCAGCCAACATAATCGGTTGGGGTGAACTTAGCAATAGAAGGAATTCCGGGTTGACTACCGATAATAACTTGGTTGCGACCGGAGAGGTATTCCTCCCAGAAATCTTGCCAGGTTGGCTGGCCAGGCTGCTCGGGGTCTCGCCAGCGACAGTCGGGCATCGCAAATTCTCCAAAATTCCAGATTGATACGCCATGCCTAAGGCAATTATCCCAGATAAAACCAGTTGGCGCATAAGCCAAGGCATCAACTTCGTCTTCGCCCATTCCGTCCGGATAACTGCGGGGCCAGCCCGCAAAGGATTTTTCTAAATAGTCGGTGCCAAAGGCGCTGGTCGACCATTGATGGCCATCAGCGCTCAGAATGCCGCTGCAATAGATGTTATCGAGGAGAACAAATTCCTTTACCAGTTTATGTTGATTAGGGGTTACTTCCTCACCAAAAAGGCAGAGAGCGGGATTACCGTTGCCCTCGGGAATATCGCCAAGAACCTGGTCGTAGGTACGGTTTTCTTTAATTATATAAATCACGTGTTTGATGAGACTGGGTTCGCCAATCCTTTCTGGCACCGGAAGCGGCTGAACGTTGGGCCGAGGCTTTTGCAGGGTTTCCTTAATTCTTTCTTGATGAAAATTGGCCAATACCCTCTGGGTGAGTTTTTTGAGTTCTTTGGAGCGAGGCAGGTTGAAGACAGAAATTGAGCCTGTGTATTGGTGCGAATTAAAGCCTACCAGGCCTGTCTTTTCTTCAAGCTTTGGCCTATCAGGTAAGCCTTTAATATTAGCAACCCAAAGCTTCTGGCTATGAGCATCCCAGACCAAGGCCCCTGGAAACCAGCCAACAGGAATTAATCCTTTAAGCTGAGACCTTTTCTTTTTTGGCTTAAAGTCAATGACAGCCACCGCATTCTGGGTTCCGTTAGCGACCAGGAGTTTCTGGCCATCAGGAGTAAAACAAAGGGCGTTAGGTGAAGCTCCGAAAAGGTCGGCCGGGCTTCTCTTAACCCAGATGGTTTCGACTACCTCATCTATTCCTGTATCGATAACACTTAAATTATCCGAAGCGGCGTTGGCGCAAACGAGGTAGTGGCTATCAGGGGAAATAGCTAAGGCGGAGGAGTGGAGATGAGTGAGGATTTCTTTAATGGTTTGGCCTGATTCTAAATCAATTACGCTGATTGAACCTTCCTTGGCAATATATTTTTCCGGGTCAACCTTGACTACGGTGCCTCGGCCTGCCGGACCAACTAAATCGGCTTTTTCGGGTCGTCGACCTCCCCAATTGCTAACGTAGGCCTTGTTCTTAAGGAGGATTACCTCATAAGGAGCGACGCCGACCATAAAGGTCCTCATCACCCGGCCGAAATAGGTATCTATTTCCAAAACCTGGTTGGATAAATTGCCGCAGACATAAAGCTTCCGGCCATCCTGACTGAGAGCTAAGCCAGCCGGTATCTCTTCTTTTCGCCGCGGGGCGTTAGCCGGCGGCAGGGGGATGGAATGAGAAGGCCGCACCAGACCATTAGCCGCCACGGTAAAGACTTTAATACTTCCGTTAACGTTGCTGAGATAAATTTTCTGGCCGTCAGGAGAAAAAATCAGGCCGTTATAACTAAGCTGACCTTCCTCGTCGGGATTAATGACCTGGGGTGAAGTTAGCTCAGGAACAGGTTCATTTTGGCTTTCGGAAGGGAACGGAACCTGTTGCAGGATTTTCAGGTCAGAAGGGTCAATAATTAAAAGCGCGCTCGTTTTGCCCGACACAGCGACCAGCCGACCATCAGGCGAGATAGCCAGTCCCTGAGGTCTTAGTCCCGGAAGACTAACCTGAGAGCCATAGGAAGCTAAGACTTGATTCACTGGGACTATAGCTGTCCCATCCGCTCTGTAGCCAACCGGTTCATCTGTTCGACCGATGGAGCTTTCCTTCTGGCAGGAGGGGAGAAGGATTAATAACATTATAATAGCAATAAATAAATCGGCAGGCTTTATCCTTCTTGACCAGACTCTAACTTTGGGAACAAAGTGCCCAGTATCGATTAGAGCTAAAATTGCCAAAAGAAAAGAGGTCCGTTTTTTGCCGGAAGCAAAGGATTGTCCAAACATTGATTTCGTCTCACCCTTTCTTCGCAAATGATAAATGGTACGTGGTCGGATGTCAAAGGGTATTGACAAAGGAAAAAAAAGGATATATAAAGCTTACTGCAGGATATATCCTATATTTAAGGTCCAGGTTTGGGCGGCCCAAAAACTTTTGACCTCCCGGCAACAATTACCGAAACTATCTATAAATATCTTAAAAACGCCATTATTCAGGGCAAATTAAAGCCGAATCAGCGGATTCAAGAGAAGGATATTGCTGAACTTTTCCATATCAGCACAACTCCCGTCCGCGAGGCTTTCCAAAGGCTCTTTGCTGAAAAATACATCATTATTAATGCACGTAAGGACGTTGTCGTCAGCTCGGCTACGGTTGAGGAGCTGAGAGAATTTTTTGAAGTGGTCAGAGTATTGGATGCCTTAGCCTCAAAAAAAGCAGTTAAACGGCTGACGGAGAAGGATATTAGTGAGCTAAAAAGGATGACCGAAAAGTTGGGCATTCTTTATGAGCAGAAAAAGATAATTGATTACGTGGCTGAAAATCTTAAGATTCACTTCAAGATATGGGAAGCCTGCGGTAATCAGTTTCTTTATCAATCCTTAGTGCAGATGGGAGAAAAGTATACTTTTTATGGCAATCAGCTTTTATTTTTGACCTATGAAGCCAAACCGGCTGAATCCCCTTCGTTTTTAGATTCTTCTTACAGTGACCATGTGGTTTTGCTTCAGGCGCTGGAAAAAAGGGATGTAGAAGCGGTAGAAAAAATCCTGCTTTCTCATTGGGGGAAGGGATTTTTAGGCGAAGAAGATGTCTGAAACCTCGGAGGAGAAGAAGAGTATTGTCCCGGTACAATTGATGCTAATAAAAAAACCAGAAGAACTCAGGAAATAGCAAAGATGGGTCTCTTGGCCCAAGAGTTAAATAATATTTTGACCATCTAATAAGGAGGTAAGGATGGCTAACAGGAATAAGGGATGGTTAAAACCGTTCTGGCTATTTTGTCTCTTCCTGGCTCTGGCGAGCGGTCTAAATCTCTTGTCCCAAACGACTCTCGTCACGCTGGAAGGGATAATCGCCGATGAACAGGGAAACGCACTTCCAGGCGCAGCGATTAACCTGAAAAATATGGATACTGGATATCTCTATAGCACGACATCGAGAGCTGACGGTCGGTACATTATATCTGGCATCCAGCCCGGAAGATATGAGATTGAAGTGAGCCTTTCCGGCTTCCAAACGCAGAAACGGCAGGGATTAGTGCTTAATGTTGGCGCGAGGATAAGCCTGGATTTTGCCCTGACGGCGGCCGCGCTTCAAGAAGAAGTAGTGGTGGTGGCGCCGACGCCGATGGTGGAGGTGACGAAGTCGGACGTGAGCAAGGTTATCGACCGGATGAAGATTGAGGAGTTGCCGCTGCTTGACCGGAATTTTGGTTCTTTGGCGATAATGAAGCCAGGGGTTCAGGAATCACGGTCAAACGCCCAGCCAGGGGGGAGTGAAGAAATCATTGTTGATGGTGTTTCCAATGAGTGGGTGGGCCGCAACACCCAGCGGACGAGTATTCCGGCGGATGCGATTGAAGAGTTCAGGATTATGACCAATCAGTTTCAGGCTGAATACGGAAATACGAGCGGCATGGTCTGGACGGCAATTACGCGTTCCGGGACAAATGAACTCCGGGGCCGACTTTCTTTCTTTTATCGTGATGAGACTTTTGATGATGTCAATTATTTCGTTAACCATGCTACCTATCAGGGGCCGGAGCTATCCAAGGACCAATACGAGAAACCGCCTTATTCGCATTATCTTTTTGGCGGTTTCTTAGGCGGTCCAATTAAAAAAGACAAAGCCCATTTCTTTGTTTCCTATGAAGGCTTGCGGCATACTGAGTATGATACGATCACCTCGCCGCTCGTTCCTAAGGAGACAGTTGATGTTACTAATGATTACAACCAGGTTTTGGCTAAATTTAATTATCAGCTTAATGAAAAGAATCTTTTCTCTTTGCGCTATACTTTAAACAAACAAGACCAAAAAAATCAGGGAGTCGGCGGGCTTTTTACCAAGGAAAGGGCTTACGATTATCTTGTGACTATTCATGAGTTGCAGGCGAACTGGACGTTCTATCCGGCAGACAACTCCATGAATGAACTGCGTTTTCTCTTTTCTGACGATTTGATTCATCTTCCTGCTCATTACCCTGATACTTATACCGTCGACCGTCCCTCAGGCTATTTTGGTAAATATGCGTCCATACCGCAGCGGCATAAAGAGAAGCGGCTGCAGTTAGCAGATAATTTTTCTCTTTTTCTAGGAAAACATACAGTCAAAATAGGAGTTGATTATTCTCGGATTTCTCTGGCTGGCTATGTTGACCAGTATATTCCGGGGTACTTTATTTTTACGACGGATAAACCCTTTAACGCCGCTGATTTTAGCACCTATCCGCTGATGTTTATTTATAATAAGGGGCTAAGAGATTTTGATTATCCTTACACCGAAGCGGCCATGTTTGCTCAAGATTCCTGGAAAATTCACCGCCGTTTAACCCTGAACTTTGGCCTTAGATGGAACTATTATTCCTGCAAGGATATTGATATTAATCATTCTGATTGGCGACATTTCAACCCCCGTTTTGGCTTTAGCTGGGACCCAGTTGGTGATGGCCGAACTGTCCTTCGCGGAGGAGTGGGAACGTTTTCTCAGAACCCGCAATTGAACATCGGGTTAATTGCTGGCTTAATGGCGGCCATGGATATTAGGACGATAATTTTTCCCAATTATCCAGACCCATTTAAGCTCAACCCGTTTTTCCCGTCAATTCCAGGACAAATTCCGATAGACAAGTATTCAACTGAACCGGGTCTGGTGCCGCCCTATTCGGTTCAAGTGACTCTGGGTGGTGAGCGTCAGATACTCACTGACCTTTCCTTGGGCTTAGATTTGATCTGGACCAAGGGCTATAGGTTTACAAGGCTGGAGAATTTTAACCCTGTTATACCTGGAACTACGAACAAAAGAAAAGACCCAACCAAGGGTAATCAATGGAAATTTACTGATAACGGCCGGAGCGATTTCAAAGGAATTTATCTGACTCTGACCAAACGGTTTTCTCATGGCTGGGGGCTGGATGTTGCCTATACCCTTTCTCAATCCAAAGCTGACGTGGAGACGGAGCAAACTTCTCCCTGGAGCTATGACGATGATGCCTGGGAGCGACAATACGGGCCAACCAATTTCGATGCGCGCCATCGCCTGGCTATATCCGGTATCTTCAACCTACCCTTCGGCTTCCAGCTAAGCGGGTTATTTTACTATCAGTCCAAACTACCCTGGAACGCTGTTTATCCCTACGATAAAAACCTCGACAGCCTCTCTAACGATTATGTGGACGAGCACCGCAATTCTCGGCGTGGCTTCGATAATTATTATCTCAATATGAGGGCATCCAAAGAGTTCAGATTCAAACGTTTTCGGTTGCAGCTTTTCGCCGAAGGCTATAACGTCACAAATCGGGCGAATTTTACCACGATTTATAATTTATACGGCCAGCCTGATTTTGGCAAACCCATTGCGGCCGGTAGCCCCCGGCAGATCCAATTTGGCGCCAGGTTCGATTTTTAGGATTCAGGGGAAGAACACTGAACAGGCAGAAGATTTGTCTATAGTTTTCCGTGCAGAGGTTTAAGCCCTTTTCCGACACTGGTATCGGATAACCAAAAGGCAATTAAAGCATCGAAAAGGCGAGGTTAACCGAGAAGTAATTTTGACAAATAAGGAGGATTTAATGATTCAGCGACCTAATAAGTTATTTGTCCTCACGCTTTTTGGTTTGGCTCTGATTGTAAGCTCGCTTGGGGCCAGAACGAGCTTCGAGCAACAAAATGAACCGGCTCCGCCCGCCGCCATTCTTTCTTTAGACCGAGCTGGCTTAGAGGCCTTTGTAGATGGCGTTGTCTCGGCTGGTCTTAAATCTGGCAACTTGGCAGGAGTAACTTTTGCCTTTGTCAAGGACGGAGAAATTATCTTTGCCAAGGGTTATGGCTATTCTGATGTTAAGCGCCGCGTCCCGGTGGACCCAGCGAAGACGCTCTTCCGTCCTGGCTCTGTTTCCAAATTAGTTACCTGGACGGCAGTAATGCAACTGGTAGAACAGGGAAAAATTGACCTGAATACAGATATTAATCAATATTTAACGAAATTTAAGTTGCCGTCAACATATAGCCAGCCCATCACTTTGGCCAACCTAATGTCTCATACCCCAGGCTTCGAGGAAGTAATCGGAGCCATGTTAGCCAGAAAGCCTCAAGATTTGATTTCCCTTGAAGATTATTTAGCTAAGAATATGCCCGCTCGCATTTTCCCCCCGGGTAAGATTCCTGCTTATTCCAATTATGGTACCGCTTTAGCTGGTTACATCGTCGAAGTGGTTTCGGGTGAAAAATTTGAGGATTATGTTGAAAGACATATTTTTGCCCCCTTGGGCATGACCCTAAGCACTTTTCGCGAGCCGCTCCCTCCAGAACTGGCGCCCTTTATGTCTTTGGGTTATGTGTTCAAAAGAGGCGCCTTTGAAGCCCAAGAATTTGAGCTGTTTAACGGATTATACCCTGCTGGCTCGATGAGCGCGCCCGCCACCGATATGGCTAAATTTATGATTGCCCATCTCCAAAATGGTCGCCTGGGAGAAATAAAAATCCTCGAAGAAGAAACAGCGAAGCTGATGCATTCTCATCTTTATTCAGTTGACCCCCGGATGGACGGCAACGCCCATGGTTTCTGGGAAAAATCCTGGAATGGGATAAGGATTATCGAGCATGGCGGCGACACGATTTACTTCCATTCCCAGCTTGTTCTCTTTCCCGAATACAACATGGGTTATTTTGTTTCGATGAATACCGGCGGCGCTCGGAGCGATTTAAGAGGTAACCTCCTGCAATCTTTTCTTGAACGCTATTTTCCGCGACCTCTTTCTCCTGACCCCGAACCACCGGCAGACTTCAGGCAACGAGCCAAGGAGCTGGTGGGCAATTATTTGTTTAGCCGGGCCGTGGCCACCAAGTTTTATAAAGCCCTGTCTATTTTTTCCCAGGTTTCGGTTGCGGTAACGCCGCAAAATAAACTTTTTGTTGGTTTGCCCTCAGGCTTGGGAAGCCGGCAATGGGTTGAAGTTGAGCCGTATTTCTTTAAAGAAGTAGATGGTTCCGGCAAGCTCCTCTTCGGTAAAGATGAACAAGGTCGGATGCGCTATCTTTATTTTAATGAATACCCCTTTATGATTGGTATTAAAGCTCGCTGGTACGAACAGAAGAATTTTGTCTTCTTGGCGATTATCGTTTCCGCAGTTATTCTGCTTTCCTTCCTCCTTTGGCCGCTGCGCGGCCTTTCCCGAAGGCTTTGCCGTCGGCCACGAATAGAAGAAAAGCGCAAACCTTTAGCCCGCTGGATTTTGGGGTTAGCCGCGCTCCTGCAACTCGTTTTTTTGCTGGGATTAATAGGGCAAATTTCCAACGAAAGAGCCCTGATGTTTGGCGTTACCTCATCACTAAAGTCTCTCTTTATCCTGCCGATTATCTCCATTCCTTTGCTTCTCTTAGCCATCGTGTTTAGTTTCCTTTCCTGGAAGAAGAAGTACTGGACTGGTTGTGGACGGCTGCATTATTTGTTGATAATTCTGGCTTCGATTATTATGCTCTGGGTGCTTAATACCTGGAATCTCTTGGGTCAAAAATTTTAGGCAGATATCTCTAACAGCGGAGGTGAGTCAGCGCTTAGAATTGGCCATGATGGCCTCAATTTGAGCTATGTCTCTGGGCAAATCTCTGGTCAGGTTTTCGCATCCCTTTTCGGTAATGACCACAGTATCTTCAATGCGGACGCCGAGTTTCTCGGCGGGAAAAACGGCGTAGATATCGCAGGCGAAAACCATCCCAGGCTGAAGAGGACCGCGGGGACTTCCGCCCACATCATGAACCGCCATTCCTACATAATGGCTGCAGCCTCCCTGCATGGTTCTTATTTTAAAAAGGTCTTTCTCCAGGTCGTAACCTTTTTTAGTTAAAATTCCTCTTACTTCTTCCCGGACCTGGTCACAGGTAATTCCGGGCCGGTAAACCTCGAGGCAGGCTCGCTCGACCGCTAAGGCAGCTTCATAAATTTCTTTCTGTCTGGATGAAAATTTGCCGTTAGCGGGATAAGAGGCGGAAATGTCCACGTCATAATATTTAAAATCGGGGCCGGCATCGACGACTAAAAAGTCGCCGTCCTGGAGCAAGCGGTCATGCTTATAATAATGAAGATAAGGGTGATTTTCGTCGGAGCTGATAATAACGTAATAAGCTAAATCCGCCCCCCTTTTTTTACAAATGTATTCAAAAGCAGCCGCCAGTTCATATTCATAAACGCCGACCCTGGTAGCCTTCATCATTTCTAAATGGGCTTCGACGCCGATTTTGGCCACCTGACGAAGCAGGTCAATTTCAGCGGGTGATTTAATCTGGCGCTGTTCCCAGATAAAAGGCGAACAGTCTTTAATTTCAACCTGGGGGAATCGCTGCTTGAGGTGGGCGACGAACTGGAGCTCCCGTGTTAGGCGGCCATCCCAAGGGTTAAGAATCATGTTGTTATAGAGAATATTAAATTTTTCCTGGCTGCATTCCCGAGGCAATTCTTCGGGTTTAAAGGAGGTATAAAACACATACCCTTGGTTAGCCAATCTGGAAAGGTAATTGGAAAATTGCTCGAGGGGGAGGACTCTTTCTATTCCAGTTACCTCTTGGGGCTTTCTGATTAGGTCTAAGCTGATACCTTCATTGCGGGCGGCGGGTTCGCTGAGGGTGAAGAAGAGGATGGATTCCTGGCGCCGGCCGTCGATAATTAAGACGGCGTTGGGAATTTCCACGCCGCTGTAATAGAAGAAGTCGTTATTTTGGAAGAATTCGCGGTAGCCGGTAGTGGGTTGAGCACTTAAGAGAATGGCGGCGCCGTCAGGAATTTTGGCCATGAGCTTCTGGCGGCGGTGGCTGAATTCAGCCTTTTCAAAAATAAGGCCCTCTGCCCACAGGAAAGGGAACAGAAACAAAATTAGGCAACAGAAGATGAGATATTGGCTTCGCTTCATATCGAACCTCCTTTTAGCCAGATTAGGTTGGCTTAAAAAAGTTTAATAGCATCTTGAATCATCTTGATTTTTATCTTGAATTAATAATTTTTTCCAGAAAAAATTAGTTATTGACAATGGCCATTGGGCCAAATAGATTTCCCCTGGAGTCAATCATGCGCGTAAAAAAAGAAAGTTTGGCTCGGACAATTCTTATTTCTGTTTGCGTCTTGATAGTTACTGCCGAGGCATTTCCGGCGAAAAGGCCCTGGCAGCTGGAGGATAATTTCAAAATAAAAAGAATCAGCGAGCTCGAGTGCTCTCCTGATGGCCAGGAACTTATTTTTATTACTTCTGAAACCGACCTCTTTTCGGCAAGAAGCGTAGCCACACTCTGGTCCTATTACCTGGATAAAGGTGAGTTTAAATCCAGGCTGAAAATTGAAGGCTCGATTGATAGTCCCCGCTGGTCGCCAGACGGGACAAAAATTGCTTTTTTTACCTCGGAGAAGGGGGAGCTCAGTCTCTGGGTAATGAATCGAGATGGACAAGATAAGAAGAAGCTGATTAACTTGGAAAGGTCGAACGCTTACATCGGCATGAGGGGAAATGAGCTTTGCTGGTCACCTGACGGAAAGAAACTGGCTTATAATGCGGCTGGTCCCAGGTATTACGACCATGCGCCGTCGCCTCTTAATCCACCAACTGGCAATAAGGTTATGGTGGTAGAACGTATTGGCTATAAAGCCTTTTATTATTATTCTGATATGCGCCGGACCTATGTTTACATAATCCCGGCCGAGGGAGGTAAACCAGAGCAGGTGAGTTTTGGGGATTACGATTATCATTCTCTTTCCTGGTCCCCGGATGGCAAGTGGGTCGCTTGTGTCTCCAATCGAACAGGAAAAGATGAATTTAACCATAATAATGACATTTGTCTCCTTTCTCTGGATGGGAAAAAACTGATTCAATTGACTAAAACCATCGGACCCGAGTATATGCCAGTCTGGTCCTTAGATGGGCAGGAAATAGCCTACCTGGGAAGGGTCAGAGACAAAAGGAGCAAAGAGAGCGATGCTGAATTTCCCAAGGTTTATGTTATCCCGGCTAAAGGCGGCCAACCGATTAACTTGACTGAGCCGCTTGACCAATGGAGTCAGGCTATTCGCTGGTCCAAGGATAGCCGGCAGGTTTATTTTACTGCCCAGAATAAAGGACGGGTATGTCTTTATGCTGCTCCCAGACAAGGCGGGAAGGTCATTCCCTTGGTCGAAGAATATGGTCAAGTCGGTAGTTACGCTGTCGCGCCGGACGGGGATATCTATTACGTCTACCAGGACTTTACTCATCCGGCAGAAATATACCATTTAAACGTTAGAACTCAGGTAAAAAAGAAACTAACCCAGTTCAATCAAGAAATAGTCGAGACAATAGAAATGATTGAGCCAGAGAGATTTCTCGCCAAGAGTTTTGATGACTGGGAAATAGAGGGTTGGTTGATGAAGCCGTACGGTTTTAAAAAAGGGAAAAGATACCCGCTCATTCTGAGTATCCACGGTGGGCCCCACGCCCAATATGGATATAGCCTTTCACCCTTCTTTCAGTATCTGGCCGCCAACGGCTATGCGGTGATGTTTACCAATCCGAGGGGAAGCTCTGGTTATGGCCAAAAATTTTCGGACGGTTGTGTGGGTGACCTTGGCGGTGGCGATTACCAGGACATCATGGCTTGCGTTGATTATGTCCTGAAAAATCATGATTTTATTGACTCCAAGAGGTTGGGCGTTACAGGAGGAAGCTACGGTGGCTATATGACTAACTGGGTTATCACGCACACCAACCGTTTTAAAGCGGCGGTGAGCGTGGCTAGTATCAGTAACTTGATTAGCGATTGGGCTGATGCCAACCCTGATTGGTTCGAAAGCGATGGTGGCTTCATGCCCTTTGAGAATTACGAAAAGGCCTGGTCTATGTCACCTTTAAAATATGTGACTAACTGTCAAACGCCGACGCTCTTTATCCATGGCGCCTGGGACTTTTGCGTCAACCTGGGCGAGGCCGAGCAAATGTTTGTTGCCCTAAGAAAGCTTGGTGTCCCCACTGTCCTGGCTATTTATCCTAACGAGGGGCATGGGTTGAGGCAGCCCGAGCATGTGATGGATTATTATCAGCGGGCCTTGGCCTGGTTTAACAAGTATCTGAAATAAACTATTTTCCGAGGATTATTTTTTCTGGCTCTCTTTTATTTCCTAAGGCGTAGGTAATGAAGCATTCAGAAGCGCCCCGCTTCGTTTAAGGTTTTTCTGGCCGTCTCCTCTTCGCTTTTCAAGATGTGGACAGAAGGCACCTCTCTTATCATAGAAATGACCGGGAATCCTTCCCTCTCTGTTGGCTTTTGCCTTTGCTCAGGTCAGGCCGAGAAATCCTTGGTGCCCATCGGAGGCCAAATCGGGAAGACTAAACCTTACTAAAGCCGCCGCTGTTATCCTGGGCTTATGCTTCAGGTAGGCCTAAAAAAGAGAAAAGAATCCTTTTTCTTCAGTTCTTCCAGAATTAGCTTCACCTGAGGAGCTTCTCTTGCCTCGGGTTCCAGCTGCAAGAATTTTTCTAAGGCCTCGATGGCGCGGGGATAATCGCCTTGCTTGATGAAGGCCAAGCCCTCTTGATAATAAGCTGAAGAAAATTGGGGGTTTAGGGCGATAGCCTTTTCAAAGGAAGCAATGGCCTCGGTCAACTGGTCATTCTTATAGTAGATAATCCCCAGGTCATAGAAGATACGGTAATTATCAGGCTGAAGTTCTAAAGCTTGTTTAAAGCTCATGACGGCCTTTTCGTTTTCCCCTCTTTTGAAATAAGCTTCTCCTAAAGCCAGATACAATTCGGGAATATCCTTTCTTAGGCCGAGAATCTTTTCCAGTTGGTTTATGGCTTCTTCGACCTTTTCTAATCGCAAATAGCAGATGGCCAGGTTATAATTGGCTTCAATGCTTTCGGGTATTTTCTCCACGGCTTTCCTAAATGAATTTATTGCCGCTTCCAAATCGCCCGCTTCGAAGTATTTCATTCCCTCTTTGAAGTCAGGGTCGTCGCCAATCTTGGGTGGAATCTTTTCTAAGGTGAAATTAAGCACTTGCTCCTGGCCTATGTCCACTCGCAACTGGGATTCGAAGGGATAGTAGCCTTCGAGGGTTAAATTGACCTTGTAGGAGGCCGGAGGGATTCCCACTTTGAAAAAACTGCCATCTTTTTTTGTTTTTAGAGTAAATTTTGTGCCTCGAGATACATCAAGCAGAGTGATCTGAACATTGTCCAGGGGGTTGTTCCGCTTATCTGTGACTCGGCCTTTGATTATTGATTCCTGGCTGAAAAGAGAGGAAACAAAAAAGAGCGAGCAGAAAACAAAGAGACTTAACCTTAACCAACGCCTTTGCCCGTTAAATGCTTTCATTTAATTCTCCTTGAGTTCGGTTGTAGCCTATTTTTCGTTTAGGTAATTCATCGAAATGAGTCGGAATTGAAAGCTACTTCGCTCTCTCCTAATCAAGTTGAAGGAGTATCTTTTAAATAAATGAACCTCACGAATCATGGCTGAATTATCCTGAAGGAGGTTTCCCGCCAACAGGAAAGCGAGGCCACCTCGTCAGTTACCTCAATTCGCAAGCGATATTCTCCTGAGGGGAAGGACCGCAGCCGCAGCGAAGTCTGAACGAGACAATCGTTTGTGGCCTCAATTTCTTGTTCCAGGGGTGGCGGATTGGCAATGAGGTCATTTCCTCGATAAAAAAATAGTTTAACAGCTAATCGGCCTTTTTTAGTGGTTGAATCCAGAGTGACATTATAAACCTCAAACTCTAGGTGCATTTCCTCCTCACTTTTAAACTCCCGGCTCAGAGACGAAAAAGCCTGACGATTTTCCTGGAGTTTAGTAACTTCCGAAGTCAAAAAAATATCGCTTATGGTTAGTTCGCTCGAGCTAAAATTAGGGATTAGGACTTGTTTATGTAGGGTTCCGATTTTCCCGGAAAAGTTATCCAGCAGGAGAAGGTGCAAGCCATAATTGCCGGGTGCCAGAGGAAGGGATAGAGGAAGAAAATATTTTGGGGCTTCGGGAGAGCGGTCCTTCGCCAGGTCTCGCTGGAAACTGACCTCCTGAGTTTTTTCCATGAGGCTCTGGCCTAGTTCATTGCTTAGGCTTAGCATTAAAGTTAGGGAGTAATTAGTTTTCCCCTCAATTGACTTTGGTTCAAGCGAGGGGACGGGAATAGTAAGATAGAGGATTGCTTGGGTTTTTTCTGCTGAGCCTTTTCGGCAGAAAACATCGCAGGAGAAGGGGACCAAATCATAGTTAACCTGAGTGGTGATGAGGCCGCGAAGTTTCTCCGTTTTTTCCCAGGGGTTGCGCATCGCCTCGGCCAGAATTTCCATCTGGTTGAAATATTGATGAACTCCCTTAAGGTCCACAGGAAAGGAGGCGTTGTCTCTATGTTCGAAGCTTGTCTCGAGCTCATAATTTCCAGTCCCATAGCGGTCAACGAAGGTAAACTCGAAGCTATAAGGAAGGTTAGGGTTGGGAAGATTCCAGTAAGTCCAGGTTTGTTTTACTGCTCCAAGTTGGGAGATGGATTCTCGGCTGGAGAGATAATCATTTTGGATTTCGTTGGGCGGACCGAGGAGAATAAAGACCCGGCCGCGGTCAGTCTTCCAGCCTGGAATTGAGGACACCCCAAAGAATTTATTGGCAAAGGCTATTCGACGATAATAGGCAATCTTAAATTCGTTTTCTGGTGTTTCGGGCTTAGGGTCCCTCTTTTTCCAGAAGTTTTCGATGAATTTGCCTCTTTCCGCCTCGTTGGGCAGGCTGAGAAAAAGTTCTTTTTCCGCTTGGGTAATAATATATGGCACCACTTCTTCTAACCACTGCTTTGAAGCCTCGCTTAAGGGTTCTTTCTTTTGAGGCTGAAGAAAAGGAGCGGCCACCGCTTGCTTAAGATAAAAACTGGAAAAAGTGCATAAAGCCAGAAGAATCGTTGACCAAAGCAAACGGTGACGCTGAGGATTTTTCTCGCTCATGATTTTTTAACAGAAGCGCGGGCGAACTTTTTCGGAGAAGAAAAAGAGCCTTGAACAGCAGCCAGGATAAGATTCCGCGTAGCAGAGCTGGTTAGTTTTTGGATTTATCGACGGAGTACCAATAAAATTATCAATCTTGGGCATCAGTTCTTCTCGGCAGCGGCGGTTGCGAGGGCTTTAAGCCAGGACATGAATATAAGCAATTCTTCTCGTCTATCACTGAAAGAGCTGAGGCTGCGTGAAAAAGAATTTTAAACCAATTTAGGAAAGAAAGCAAGGCGATGTATGGGCACAATACATCAGCGAGACTCTTAGTGTGAAATTTTGATAGTAAGACGCCTTTCTCGTTGATGGCTTAAGCGCTGGACGCAGATTATATTGGGGATGGAGAATAAAGATTCTCTTAGAAAAGAGATTCCAGATATCAAGGCTCAGCCCTAACGGCAGGAGTCTAAGGCGTCACTCAGGAATCTTACCCAGCCCAGCGAGGTTGGAATAAGATAGCCATCAGGCTTATTTTAGCTCTCTGAGGGGCGAGAGAAATGAGATTGATTTTAAATAGTGCTTCCGACAAAATAATAGATCTGGAGGGGGGAGATGGCTAAAAAATACTTGACATATGATTATAATTAGTCTAAAATTAGATTGATTATAATTTTGTATTGATTTTAAGTTGTTTGAGTTACGACTTTTAGAAGAGGAGATGATTTTAGGCCGAAAAATAAATTTTAATCGGAGTATTGGGAAAAGATTTTAAAAAATGCCGGGCAATAAAATAGTCAGAGAAACCTGGAGTTTAGAGCAGGTTAAGGAATATTTGGTTCAACACCAGATAAGACCTTCTTTCTATCGCCTGAAAATTTTCTTCTATTTAATTAATGAAAAGACCCATCCCACGGCTGAAGAAATTTTAAAATATCTTTACAAGGAAATTCCGGCTATTTCGCGGGCCACGATTTATAACACTCTCCGGCTTTTTTTAGAGAAAGGGGTTGTTCAGTTGGTAAGCGTTGAAAAGGAAGAAGCCCGCTACGATGCCACTCTTTTCTGGCATGGCCACTTCAAGTGTCTTAGGTGCGGTAAAATTTTTGATTTCCCTGTTGAAGCTTTAAAGTTCGGCGGCCTGGATGGGTTTGTCATAAGAGAAAAGCAGCTTGAACTTAAGGGAGTCTGTCCCTCCTGTGTAACTGAAAAGAAGGAAATTGATTAGGGGGCAAGGGTTTGAAAGCTTACTACTTAATTATTAAAAGGCAAGAACTATTAATTAATAGTCGTGGAAAGGTTAAAGAAGGGAATTGGCCAGAGCAAATTTGAACGGGTCAATTGGCCGCTGGTGGTTAAGATAAAAGGGAGGCATATTTTCTAACTGAAAGGGTGCAGGTCTAATATGAGAAAAGAACTATCGACCGCTAATAAATAAAATACATAAGGGTCAAAAAGGCGGTTTAGCCAAAAAATTTTTTTCAGAATAATTTAAAGGAGGTTAAAAATGGAAGAAACAAAAAGCATGCTTTTAATCGGGGACAAACTGCCTGAAATGGAAGTTCAGACCACTCATGGCAAAAAAGTTTTGCCCAAGGATTATCTGGGTAAATGGCTGGTTCTTTTCAGTCATCCGGCTGATTTCACTCCTGTCTGCACCACAGAATTCGTCTGCTTTGCCAAAAATTACGAAAATTTCAAAAAGCTCAATGCTGAGCTTCTCGGTCTTTCCATCGATCAGGTTTTCAGCCACATCAAATGGGTGGAATGGATTGAGAAGGAGCTTAAAGTTGAGATTCCTTTTGCCATCATTGCCGATGATATGGGAAAAGTGGCAGCTAAATTAGGGATGATTCATCCCGGTGCCGGCACGAAGACAGTCCGCGCGGTATTAATCATTGACCCCGAAGGCTTTATCCGTCTGATTCTTTACTATCCAGCGGAAGTTGGTCGGAATATGGCTGAAATTCTTCGAGTGCTTGAAGCCCTCCAGATTTCCGACAGTCATAATGTGGCTATGCCGGCCAACTGGCCAAATAACGAGTTGATTGGTAATCGAGTTATTATTCCACCACCCAGCAACATTAAAGATGCTAAGGAACGACCGAAGCAGTATGAGTGCTTCGACTGGTGGTTCTGCCACAAAAAGGTTTGATTTAAGGCCAACAGGGCTATGGAGGAGGCTGTTAAATTCAGCCTCCTCCTTTTATTCCAGGTTTGGGTGCGGAGAGGATTGAGGAGTAATAACTCAGTCGCAAAAGGAAGGTAATATATCTATAGTGGTATCCTTTCCGGCTTTCCGTGATGCGCCTCCACTTCTCTTATGGCCAATAGACTCATCCTAAAATTTTACCGACAGCGATGAGCATTGCTTTTAACCCGTTGATATCCAGAAAATTGCAAGGAAGAAAAAGTCCTAGAAGTATTAGCTTGAAAAATTTATATTTTTGCCTTCCCTAAACTTTTTCAGTTGGGCTAAAGCCCCCATGCCAATAATGTTAAAAGAAGGTAAAAATCCCTTAGTTCGTCGAGATTACCAAGATCCTCGAGTTAAAATAATTGGCTTTGTCCCAAAGTTACGTGATGGCATTTTGGATCCATCGATATTCCACCTTCAATGAGGTGAGATTTAGAGTCTTATTTATGCGGAGATATTGTCTCCAAAGCTTTATCCAGAGCTCAGGAT
>Ga0209102_1000099_pt1 | contig 58038 bp, 56 predicted proteins | sample ConPoolayeHmetaG_FD_185483 | JGI IMG/M metagenome (GOLD analysis project Ga0209102, IMG submission 185483) | Hot spring microbial mat communities from California, USA to study Microbial Dark Matter (Phase II) - Cone Pool mat layer H metaG... ... | reverse complement strand
AAGACACCTTGGACCGGTGGCACAGGATTTCAAAAACGCCTTCGGTATCGGCGAAAGTGATAAGGCAATCAATATGGCAGATGCGGACGGGGTGCTGTTTGCTGCAATCCAGGCGCTGTATGAGGAAAATCAGGAACTGAGGCAGGAGATTGAAGCCTTAAAAACCCAGATCCAGTTAAAGAGATGAACAGTTTGATTTCTGTTGCCGGTCCGTTGTTATTAAATCGGTGTTAACTTATGCCTGTGGACGAGGTAAAACCCAGGGTGCTTTTTTCCCGGTGTCTTGGTTTTGAAGCCTGTCGTTATAACGGGGAGATAATCCGGGATGAATTTGTGGAGATGTTTAAGGAGTATGTTGAGCCGGTTACGGTTTGTCCGGAGATGGCAATCGGTTTAGGTGTGCCGAGAGAGCCGATCAGAATTGTCTATCAGGGTGATGAGCGGAGATTGGTGCAGGTTACAACCGGCAGGGATTTAACTGTTGAGATGCTGGAGTTTGCCCGTGCTTTTCTCAGTCGACTGCCCCCGATAGATGGGATGGTGCTAAAGTCCCGTTCACCATCCTGCGGGACAAGGGATGTTAAATCGTATAATGAGGAGGGAAATCTCAGGCCGGCGGTCAAGCGGCAGGGTCTTTTCGGTGGGATTGCGATGGAGATGTTTCTGGACAGGCCGATTGAGGATGAGGGCAGACTGAAGAACTTTCTGATCCGGGAGAGTTTTCTTACCAGGGTTTTTGCTTTAGCCCGTTTTCGCCGGTTAAAGGAGGCGCCGACGATGGCAAAACTGGTGGCGTTCCATACTGAACACAAACTGCTTTTGATGGCTTATGATCAGCAGGCGCTATCGCGAATGGGTAGAGTTGTTGCCAATCTGGAGCATCGGCCATTAAATGAGATAGTTGCGGAGTATGAGGTAATGCTTTCCCGGGCACTGGCAAAGCCGCCGAAATATACTGCTGCGATCAATGTCCTTTTCCACGCACTGGGTTATTTTAAGGATAAACTTACGGCCACTGAGAAGGCATTTTTCTTAGATACGGTTGATGACTATCGCCGGGGCAGGTTGCCTTTGAGTGTGCCGGTAAGTTTGCTTTTTTCCTACATTGTTCGTTTTCAGGAGGATTATCTGGCACGTCAGCGGTTTTTTACTCCTTATCCTGATGGGTTACGGTTCATCAGCGATTCAGGTAAAGGGCGGTAGCACATTTTTTGGGTTGTGGATTACCGGGATTAAGGCGTGATATTGCTGGGGAGGGTATTGTCCGGTGTATCAAAAAGATTTTCTTGGCAGTTGTTGAATGTTATGTTATAAGAGTCACAAAATCACAGATCAAAAAAGGGGTGGTATATGGATGATGAAATTAGAAAGACAAAGCGTGAGGATAATGAGGTTATCTCATCTGGAGTGCCTGGCGATGCTAAAACTGAGAGGGATGAGCAGTCGGTAATCAAATCCGGTGTGGTTGGGGCGACGACATCCGCCTCCCGGATTATCTCCGCAGGGATTATAGGTGCTCTTGGTGCAGAGATAATCTTGAATGGTAAAAATTATAAAATTTTGAAATCTGTTTCTTCTACTACAGGTGAGGCTGAGGTCTATTTAGTAACAAAAGAGGAGAAGAAATTCATACTTAAATATTACTACCCCCAATTTACACCCAAGGACACCGTTTTACAGAAACTGAAGGGGATAAGACATGAGGATATAATAGACTTGATTGATTATGGTTATTATCAAAACCGTTTCTTTGAGATTCTTGAGTATGCGGAGGGTGGGTCACTTTTGGAGATGAACCCGGACGGCACTTATAAATATATTCCGATAAAGGAGATGGCGAAAATAAAACAGATAGTTAAAGAGGTTGTGAATGCCATCAAGTTCTGTCATGATAACGGCATAATTCATCGTGATATTAAACCCGGGAATATCTTCTTTGCTAAACCTGATGGCACAGATATTCAGATTGGCGATTTTGGCATCTCTTCCGCGCTGGATGAAGGTCTGTCTAAACGTTTGACCGGACAGGCGAGAACCGAGATATACGCAGCGCCGGAACTGTATCAGGCGCTAGGCGGAAAAACGGTTGTTGGTAAAGAGATTGACTGTTATGCACTGGGGATAACGCTGATTCATATCTGGAGTGGTGAGGAGCCATTTAAAGATTTAAGTCCTTATGCGATAATGAAGGTAAAATGTGCTGGCAGGGTTTATATTCCCGGGGATATACCCAGGGAATTGGAGACATTAATAAAGGGTTTAATAACGGTTGAGCCTTCAAAACGGTGGGGTTATGAAGAAATTCAGAAGTGGCTAAAAGGCGAGTATGTTTCGGTTTATTATAAAACAATGGAGTTGGAGTATGAGCCATTTCCTTTTGGCGTTGTGGGGGGAGAGCAGGTGTTTGCCAATAATCCAGCGGAACTTGCTGATTTAATATTAAAGTATCCGGAGATTGGTAAAAAGCATTTGTATAAGAGAAGGGTTCAGCAATGGCTGGAGGAGGCAAACGACCCGGTTTTTACCCAGATAGAGAAGATCGTGGAGGATGAGTATCCTGCGGATGAGGATGTGGGATTGATAAAATCAGTTTATGTTTTAGACCCGATACGGAGTTATAAAACCTTTGCTGGTGTAGAGTGTAGAACTGCCGAAGAGATTGGAGATGCGATTGAAAAAGAGGCGGTATATTATAGTAAATATCTCACTCAGAAAAAGAATGCGGATTTATTTCTTTATTTAGAGGCGCGTGGTGCCGAGGATGTGGCAAATGCCTTCCGAAAATATGCTCAGGCATACAAACCGGAACGGGCACTCAATATGATGATTCTTGACTTACAGGCAGATGCCCAGGGATTAAAAAGGTTTAAAATTGGTAATTATATTTTTTATAAACCGGAGGATTTATTAACTGCGGATGAGACGATAAAAAAGAAATTGGTTAAAGAGTTGCTTAATCCTGATTCCAAATTGTCCATCTTTCTTGAAGGTTTTCCTAAGTTAAAAGTTAATATTGATAACTGGCGAAAACTGAGTAGATACGATATAGTAACTTTATCTTATGCCTTTGAGAAAGGAAGTCCGTTTCATTTCTTTAATGATTTGGCATTTACCATAGATGATTTCAAATGTCTTTTTGAAAAATACATTTTGGACGAGAGCAGAATTAATGAGATGTTGACGCCTGGTTCTTCTTTCGTAAATAATGCTGATTGCTGGCTACAGAACTATCAGAATATAAATTATTTCAGAATTATTGATAGCTACTTAAAAACTAAGGTGCCGAATATAAACCGAAGAGTGTTTTCTGCCTTGCTTGATTATACGATAAAGACAAACGGGTTTGATGTGAATTATTATTGGGATACATTAAAACCGATGATTGAGAAGGTCGGTTATCTATTGAAGAAGACACTTTTACTGCCGCAAATAATCTTTTAGAAAAATATAAAGAGCGCTTGCAAGATGATTACCAGACTAAATTGAAGAAATTGTCCGATAACATAGAAAAAATAGAAGAAGAACTTAAGGGCATCCGTTCTTCTAAATACCCTTACATTTATAAGACTTATGAAAAATGTAAAAGGAAAAAAACGGATGCGGAATCTTTCTGGGATATAAATCAGTCAGAAAAGGTCAAATTTACTCTAATTCTGCTTCAAGAAGCAATATATGACGCAAAGAATATTGTATCGGAAATAGCAAAAGTAAAACGAGATATAGCAGAGACAAAAGCAGCGAAGAAGGGAATAATAAAAGAATTATTAGAACAACCTCTGAGATTTGTAGAAAATTTAGTAGAAGAATTAAAAGAAGAAAAATATGAAGGATTAGTAATGGCTATATGTTCGACACTGGTTTTAGGGTCATTTATTGGGGGGATTGCTATTGCCAAATGGTACGGGCTTTTAATTGGGGTAGGAGCAAGTCTTATATTAACTTGGGTGTATAAATCCTTATATCCAGAGAGAGGAGGAGGAAGTATCTTCTTTTTTATTTACATATCCGCATTTAAAATACTCTGTGTTGGATTGATTAGTACCCTTCTCTTTGGTGGGGTATGGTGTATATCTTCTGGTTTTAAAAGTTATAATTTTAGTAAAGGGGCAACAATTGGTTTTATTGTAGGAATAATTGGCGGTATTATTTGGGTTTGGTTTATAGAACATAAGGAATACTGGGATATATGGTAATTTCCTGTTTGAAATGCAATAGAGATAATCGGGATATTGCCAGATATTGTAAATACTGTGGTGCCAAAATATCTACCCTTTCTTTTCAGTTAGAAGAGTTGGTTGGTTTAGAAGAGATAAAAGAGCAGATTCAAAAGATTACTGAAGTTGCCAGGGCGATGGAGCAAAAACGGAAGGCAGGTAAGCGGGTTCCGAAGGTGAATATGCATACGATTATCATTGGGAATACCGGAACCGGGAAAAGTCGGATTGGCGAGATATTGGCTCATATTTTTTATAAGTATGGCATTACCACAAAAGAGGATATGGTAATGGTTGATGCAGTTGATTATGCCAAATTTGCCAAGGATTTTGAACAGAATTATCAGAAAGCAAAAGGTGGTATTCTCTTTATTGACAATGTTCAGAAATTAGTGCCCGCTGGCTATTCCGGAGAAATAAATCCTTTAGACAAACTGTTTTGTGAAATGGAGAAGTCCGGATATGACCCGATTGTCATTCTTGCTGGTCTTCCCAAAGGGTTGAATGAATATCTCAATGAAGATCCTAATATCAAAAGTCGTTTTAAATACATATTTGAATTACCTGACCTAAATGCGGAACGATTATTTCAGATTACCGAGAACCAGTTTAAAAAATATAATTTTACCCTTAGCGAAGATGCGAAAGTGAAATTAGAGAAATTATTCAGACACATTGTAAAGACAAAAGATGAGTCATTCAGTAATGCCCGAGTGGCAATAAAGCAAGCGGAGGAGATTTTGAAAAATTATTATATCCGGGTTTCAGCCGGGTCTAATGATGACTCAATTATAATACTAGAAGATATTAAGGAAAAAATTCCGGAAGAAAAGACCGCTGAGCAAATTCTTGGAGAACTCAATTCCTTAGTTGGTATGGAGAACATAAAAACTGAAGTTAGAAATTTGATAAATACGATAAAGATTCAGAAAGAACGGGCAGAAGAGTTAGGTGAGACTTATAAACTTGGCATCCACATTGTGATGACCGGAAATCCTGGGACTGGTAAAACTACCGTAGCAAGAAAACTGGGTGAGATATTCCAGGCGATAGGGTTATTAGATAGAGGACATCTGGTTGAAGTTGATCGCAGTAAGATAGTTGCTCAATATGTAGGGCAGACTGCTCCTCAGGTGAATAAACTTTGTGATAGTGCGATGGGAGGGATTTTATTTATTGATGAGGCATACACCCTAGCTCCAGAAAATGTGATTGATTCTTTTGGTAAAGAGGCGATTGATACTTTATTGAAAAGGATGGAGGATGATAGGGGTAAATTTATTGTAATTGTTGCCGGTTATCCAAAGGAGATGGAGAATTTTCTCAATGCCAACCCAGGACTCCGTTCCCGTTATACCACTTATTTTCATTTTGATGATTACACCCCGGATGAATTACTGGCGATATTCAAGATGATGGCAAAATCAAACAGGTATGAGATTGAGCCAAAGGCAGAAGAGACATTAAAAAGAATATTTATTATGAAGTATGAACGCCGCGACAAGAATTTTGCCAACGGTAGAGAAGTGAGGAATCTGTTTGATGAATGTATTAAAATGCAAGCCAATCGGCTTTCTTCTATGAGTAATTATGACAAGAAAGAGTTGTCAATTATCAGAGAGGAAGACATACCATCCAAGTATAAGGTAGAAAAAGAAATAAGTATAGAAGATGTGCTTAAGAGATTGGAGTCCCTTATTGGACTGGAGGCGGTAAAAAGAGAGGTAAAAAGTTTAATAAACTATCTCCAGGTTGAAAAAGCCCGTTCTACTCTTGGCGTTAAAGAGACAATTTTGAATCTACACTTTGTATTTCGTGGAAACCCGGGAACAGGTAAGACTACAGTGGCAAGAATCCTTGCCGATGTTTTTAAGGCAATGGGGCTTCTCTCAAAAGGGCATCTTGTTGAGGTTGACAGGTCAGGGTTAGTGGCTGAATATGTTGGTCAGACCGCACCCAGGACAAACCGGGTTATTGATAGTGCGATGGGCGGAATTTTATTTATTGATGAAGCCTACACTCTGGCACCAAAAGGTATGGGAGCCGATTATGGCAAAGAGGCAATTGATACATTGCTGAAGCGAATGGAAGATGATCGGGGTAAATTTATTGTGATTGTTACCGGTTATCCAGAACCAATGGAAGATTTTTTAAATGCCAATCCCGGTCTTAAATCAAGATTTACCAAATACATTGATTTTGAGGACTACAAACCAGAAGAGTTAAAGGCGATATTTAAATTAATGGCAAAAAACAAAGGGATGGTTCTTGGAGAAGGAGTTGAAGAATTTTTGACGAATTTATTTGAAGATATTTATAAAAAACGGGATAAAAATTTTGCAAATGGCAGAACAGTCCGGAATATCTTTGAAATGGTATTGCAGAATCAGTCAAATAGAATTGCTGAGATGATGGCTAAGGGAGAGATAAAGCCAGAAATATTGAATACAATTACAATTGAAGATTTTAAAACGATAAACCTATAAGGAGGTTGGCTATAGATTTAGATTTAAATGAAGTATTGATTGACGCAGCAAAAGAGGGTAATATGCTGGTGCTCAAAGCGGCATTAGAAAAAGGTGCGGATGTGAATGCAAAAGATAATGATGGTTGGACTGCTTTAATGTGGGCAAAGAGGAATGGGCATGCAGAGATTGTAAATTTTCTTATTGCAAATGGGGCAATAGAATATGAAGTTCCTGAGGAAGAGGCTCCCGCAGAATCACTATTTCGTGTTTCCGTTAACAATAAGTGGGGGTATATAAACAAAAGGGGAGAGAATGTTATTAATCCCCAGTTTGATTATGTTCGGTCCTTTTCCGAAGGTTTGGCACCGGTAGAGATTGGCGGCAAATGGGGTTATATTGATAAGAGTGGAGACTATATCTGGAAACCTACGTGTTAGGCGAGCGATGATATTATGAACTGTCCTTATTGCAAGGTTAATATTGATGATGATTCATTATATTGTGACCAGTGCGGGCAGGAGATTTTAATCTGCCCAAAGTGCAATAAACCAGGCAAAGGCAAGGTCTGCACCCACGACGGAACACCGCTAATACCGATGAAAGTTAGGATTGCGGTTTCTTCGGATAAAAGGAAATTACATCTGATAAATAAAACACTTGGGTTAGATATTGTGATAGATAAAGATGTTTTGATTGGCAGGGTTGAGGGTGATTTTGTCTATATATTTGGTAAATATCCCCAGGTTTCTGGCAGACACCTTCGGATAAGTTTTGCCCCCCAGAAAGGCTGGGTTGCTACCGATTTGGGTTCAACTAATGGCACTAAATATAATAATGTGCCTTTAATCCAGAACCAGCCTCAGGTTCTTGCTGACAAATCCTATCTTCAGATTGCCAATATTGAGTTCTTTGTACAACTGGAAAGTCCAGAGCAAATGAGTAAAACCGGAACCGGAACCATAAGAATATAAAAAAATGAGACTTAAAATCTGGGCAATGAGTGATAAAGGTTGTGTTCGGGAAAATAACGAGGATATGGCAGTGATCGGCGACGATATTTTTCGGGATAATTCTCGGAAAATAGAAATTGATTTGGCTAAAAATCAGAAGTTATTTATTGCTATTGCCGACGGTATGGGTGGTCATAATGCGGGAGAGGTGGCAAGTAGAATGGCATTGGAAAAGATGGCAGGAAAGCTTGCATCTCTGGAAGAAAATTTGGACGAAGGACAGATTACGGAAAAGATAAAAGATTGGGTAAAGGAGATTCACCAGGAAATTATAAATGAGGGAATAAAGGATATAAACAAAAGGGGAATGGGGTCAACATTGATAGGGGTATTATTTTACGAAGGGAAGGTTTATTATCTTAATATTGGAGACAGCCGGCTTTACCGTTATCGCCGGGGTAATCTTATTCAAATCTCTAAAGACCATTCGTTGCGAGAAGCAACCGGTGATAAAAATGTGGCAGCAAATGTTATTTTGAACTCCTTAGGTGGCCGTGAGCGAATCTTTGTTGATTTTGCACCGGTCGGCGGAAAAATTCTTGACGGCGATTTGCTACTATTATGCAGTGATGGATTATCAGATATGTTGACCGATGACGAGATAGAGGATATTTTGAATAACGAAAAGGAAAATCCGGTTAGTAAACTTCTCGACGAGGCAAAGAACGGAGGCGGTAAGGACAATATTACGATAGTTTTAATTCAGATAAATGAAGAGATATCTCAAATCGAGGGGTAAATAGATAGGAGGTGATGGTGTTTTGGCAAAAGGAAGAAGATAAAAGCCGATGGTCAGAAATTGCCAGAGATTGCTTGGCGGTTGGCACCATCGTTAAAATTATATGGGATTGGCACTTACCCGATACAGTTGCTTTTCCGCTTTTGTTCGGTATGATGTTTACATCACTTTTTGGTATAACTCGTGATCTTATTGCTATTTTGGCATTTCTCATTTTTGTTGCCTTTTTTACAATATCTTATCCAGCCCAGGGTGCTGTCTTAATTATAGCCTTTATACTTTACACTGTTGTGGTTAAAATTTTTAGAAGAAGATATTTTTAGGAAGAGTTATTATGGAATACCTAGAAAAAAGGAAAGAAGCGAAGAAACATCTCCCTTTAGAAGAGGAAAAAGAAGGTAAAGAGTGTCCCAACTGCCATTCTATAAATGAAACCGATGCCCAGTTTTGTGCTGAATGTGGCTATGATTTTTCTGGTGAGAGAAAATGTCCAAGGTGTGGAGCAAAAGTGCTTCCCAATGCGGATATTTGTGAAGTTTGTGGTGAGTGGTTATTAGAGGGTAAGTGTAAATTCTGTGGCGCAGATCTGGAAGAGGGGGCAACATATTGCGCCGAGTGTGGCAATCCAGTAGCCGGTATCGTGTGTTCCACTTGTGGCAAATTAAGTTACTTTGATTTTTGTAAATATTGTAACACACCCCTGACCGCAACTGCCCGGAAGATGATTGAACGAGTTAAAAAATTTCCTGACGAAAAGATAGAGAAATTCTCTTCTAAGCAGGAGGCAAGGGCATATTTTATGGCGCAAAAATTTCTTGTGGCTGGTCAGGAAGGAAAGATTGATAAACAGGAGAGAAAGGGCGAGTTTTTAAAATTGAAGGAGTATCTTGATAAAGTGGAAAGGGGCGAAAAAAAGAAAAGCGTTTGTTCCCCACTGTTTTCAGAAAGGCAAAAACAGAATATTTTATCAGCCGGAAAGGTTGCAGAGAAGGAAATAGAAAGGCAGCAGGAGGAGGAAAGGAGAAGGCAGGAGGAGGAAAGGAGGAAAAGGTTTGAAGGTTGGCATTGCAATGCCTATAATGCATTTCATCCTGGAGGACCGTGTGAATGTGCTGATCCATCTAAGGGGGGGCACTGGGAAAGTTACGAAGATTATTTAAAGGACTCTTAAAATAGGTGACTTTTGGCGAGGGTTTGCAAATGGAGAGGAGTTTTAGGTGGGTGTTAGCCTGTATTGTAAAGGATAATTGTAGTTATCCGAAGAGAGCGGATCAGAGGCTTCTCTTGACAGGGAGAAATCATATTATAGTGTGTGGATCCAGGACTATAAACAGCAAGGAGGTAAAAATGGTAAAGTGTAACGGTTGCGGAAGCACGGAAAAGTCCGGGAAGATTTTCTACCAGTGCAGTGCGTGTGGACGTTGGTGGTGCAGTTCCTGTGGTTACGCAGGGAAGAAATGCATATGTGGTCGCGGCTATCTTAAGGAACCATAGTTCCATAAGGCGCAGACATTGTGATGAAAGGATTTCTTCCAACTAGGTTTAATTTAAGTTTAGACAAAAATCTTAGTTAGATAGAAAGGAGGTGATAAAGATGGCTAAATGTCTATTCTCCTGGATTTCTGTAACAAAATCACCAGGATGTTTAGGTTCTTTGTTCGGTCAAAAGGAGGTGGCGGTCTGGGAGCCACAACCTTGCATGGGACCAAATTGCCAATTGTGGGATGCTCAACAGAATAACTGCGGATTGATTACAAAGAAAGCGTAAGGTCGTAGAGGTTTTGACGACATCGCAGGATTAAAAATTAAATATCAATGTGAAGCGATTTTTGATATTCTTACTACATTTATACCAAAAATATTTTTCTTTTTTGTTCAGAGGTGCTTGTATCTACGAGCCTTCTTGCTCGCAATATGCTGTTGAAGTTATACAAAAATATGGTGTAACGAAGGGTATCTTGAAGGTTGTTAACCGTCTCCTGCGATGCCGTCGTCCTTTTGAGGGAGGATATGACCCTCCCTAAATTAAAAAGAGCTTAAGACATCCGATAAAGTGCGATCCCATCTAACGAAGGTTGAGTGTTCTATCTAAAGAAAAAGGGCTATAGGGACGGAAAAAGGGGTAGTCTTGATGCGCATCGGTTATCCGTGTATTAATCTGATCTTAAAGTGCCGGGGGACTAAAACCTTCCGGTTGCGTAATTATTCGCGGGAGCGAATGCGGGAGACAGTGGCAAATAATCTTGCCTGCCTTGAGAAAACAATTGAGTGGAATCGGCTGCACCGGATCGGTTTTTTCCGGATAAGTTCAGATTTGATTCCGTTCGCTTCACATCCGATCTGTTCTTACCCCTGGGCAAGGGTTTTTGCACCAGTTTTTCGGAAAATTGGCAGGCAGATCAAACAGGCACGGATGCGGATCTCAATGCATCCGGACCAGTTTATATTGCTGAATGCGCAGGAGGAGCGGATTGTTCAGAATTCAATCCGGGAGCTTGAGTATCACTGCCGGGTGCTGGATTTGCTTGGTCTGCCTCGAAGCGCAAAGATCCAGATTCATGCCGGCGGACTTTATGGTGATAAAAAGAAAAGTATTGAGCGTTTCGTTAGGGTTTACCGGCAACTGCCGGAAAGGGTGCGCGGCCGGCTGGTGGTTGAGAATGACGATCGGTTTTACAATGTGTCAGACTGTCTGGAGATAAGCGCCCAGACCGGTATGCCGGTGCTGTTTGATTCGTTCCATCACGAGGTTAATCCCAATGGTGATGACCTGCGGACCGCGTTTAGTCGATGCGCAGCAACCTGGCGCCGGCGTGACGGTGTGCCGATGGTGGATTACAGTTCTCAGGCACCAGTGGGTAGACCGGGCGCCCATACCCAGCATATTGACCCTGAGCATTTTGAGCGGTTCATTCAGGCGCTTGCCGGGTATGATTTTGATCTGATGCTGGAGATTAAAGACAAAGAGAGAAGTGCACTGGTAGCGCTTGAGTTCCTGGTAAAATAGAGGTCATCATTTTGCCGCCGAGGGTTGAAGAAATAGGCCCTGCGGTTTGAACCTTTGCGGTGAGCTTTTGGATTTACTGGCTACTTTTGACACTTGTTACGACTAAGGTATAATTTACATTCAGATTTTGATTAAAATGGAGGTCTAATGGCGGAAGTTTTGGAAATCAGGTGGCACGGTCGCGGCGGTCAGGGAGCAAAGACCGCGGCGTTGCTTTTTGGCGAAGCGGCACTGGAAACCGGTAAGTATATTCAGTCCTTTCCTGAATACGGTCCAGAACGAATGGGTGCGCCGGTTGCCGCATTTAACCGGCTTTCAGATAAGCCGATCTGGAGCCATTCTGGAATTAAAAATCCGGATATTGTGGTGGTACTTGACCCGTCGTTGATTGAGGTGGCGAATGCCACTGAGGGATTGAAACCGGATGGGATACTTTTGATAAATACTCAGGAGAGTCCAGAGGCGGTGAGGCAAAGGCTGGGTTTGCCGGTAACTATTCGGGTTTACACAGTTGATGCTTCAACGATCGCCCTGGAAACAGTTGGCAGGGATGTACCCAATACCCCGATGCTAGGTGCGCTGGCAAGGGTGAGCGGGGTGCTGGATCTGGAGCCGATGATTGAGGCGATCCGGTCGAAGTTGGCGGCGAAGTTCCGGAGCCGGGAGAAACTGGTTGAGGCGAATTTACAGAGTATCCGGCGTGCTTATCAAGAGGTTAAGGGGTAAAGGAGGGACGATGGCTAAGAAATTGAAAGGCTGGCAGGAGTTGCCATGCGGAGCGATAATTGACGATATGGATGCGGTTAAGGAGAATAAAACCGGTGCCTGGCGGAGTATGCGTCCGGTGTGGAATAAAGAGAAATGCCGGCAGTGTCTATTGTGCTGGATATACTGTCCGGATAGTGCAATTCTGGTCGTAGACGGTAAGGTGGTTGGAATTGATTATGACTACTGCAAGGGTTGCGGTAATTGTGCCAGCATCTGTCCCGCAAAGGCAATTGATATGGAAAAGGAGCAAAAATGATTCTGGCTAAGACCGGTAATGAGGCGTTTGCCTATGCGATGAAGCAGATCAACCCGGATGTGGTTGCGGCGTATCCGATAACACCGTCAACCGAGATTGTGCAACTTTTTTCTAATTATGTGGCAGATGGAGAGGTGGACACCGAATTTGTGGCGGTGGAGAGTGAGCATTCGGCGATGGCCGCCTGTATCGGTGCAGCGGCTTGTGGACGGCGGGTGATGACCGCAACCGCTTCGCAGGGGCTTGCGCTGATGCATGAGATGCTGTTTGTTGCCTCTGGTTTAAGGCTGCCGATCGTAATGGCGGTTGCCTCCCGTTCGCTTTCTTCGCCTTTGAATATTCATGGTGACCATTCTGATTCAATCGCTTCGCGGGATTCAGGCTGGATGCAGTTTTTCTGCGAGACGGTGCAGGAGGGTTATGATACTCTGATCCAGGCGGTGAAGATGGCAGAACGGGCATATCTGCCGGCAATTGTGGCGATTGACGGTTTCATCCTTTCCCACTGTCAGGAGCGGATTGAGACTCTGGCTGACCAAGAGGTCAGGGATTTTCTCGGGCAACTGAAACCAAATTACAATCTGCTGGACTGGCGGAATCCAATTCTGGCTGGTCCGGCAACTTTGCAGGACTACTACTTCGAGTTCAAGCGGAGTCAGATTGAGGGTATGAACCGGGCATTGCCGATCATTGAGGAGGTTCAGGCAGAGTTTGGACACCGCTTTGGCAGGTATTATGCGGTGCTGGAGGAGTTCCGGTGTGAAGATGCGGAGGTGGTGCTTTTGGTGATAGGTTCGGCGTGCGGTAACTGTCGGATAGCGGTTGAGCAGTTGCGATCAAAGGGAAGGAAGGTTGGGCTGGTGAAGCTGAAGGTTTTCAGACCTATGGTTCACAGTTTACTTAAAAAATGTCTGCGTCGATTCAAAAGGATCGGGGTGCTGGACCGGGTGGATGCGGTGAATTCTTACGGCGGACCACTGTTTACCGAGATAACCTCGGTGCTGTATGACCTGTCAGAAAGGCCAGAGGTTTTCTCTTATGTTTATGGCCTGGGGGGTAGAGAGTTTACACCCGAGGATGCGATGGGGGTTTATGAGCAGGTGATGAGCGGTAAAAAGGATGAACTGGTAACTTATATAGGGGTGAGGTGATTATGTTGAAACTTCAGGACCTGGCAAAAAATCAGGAACTTTTCTCTCATGGTCATCGTGCCTGCGCAGGTTGTGGTGAGGCGCTGGCGGTTCGGCAGATTCTTTTGGCTGCCCAGCCCAGAAAGGTGGTAACCACGATGGCAACGGGTTGTTTGGAGATTTTTTCATCTATCTACCCACACAGCGCCTGGCAGGTGTCGATGATTCATACCGCTTTTGAGACTGCGGCTTCAACCGCAGCAGGTGTTGAGGCGGCATACCGTTTTGTTAAAAAGAAGGGGTTGGTTGATGATGATATCAGAATTATCGCATTTGCAGGTGATGGCGGGACATATGATATCGGATTACAGGCGCTTTCCGGTGCGCTGGAACGAAGGCACCGGTTTTTGTATGTCTGCACAAACAACGAGGCGTATATGAATACTGGGATTCAGCGTTCATCCGCAACGCCTTACGGTGCAGATACCACCACTTCACCGGCAGGCAGAGTTTTACCCGGTAAGGTTCAGCACCGGAAGAACATAATGGAGATCGTGATCGCCCATGATGTTGCTTATGCGGCGCAGACCACTGTCTATTTCTGGCGTGATTTAGCAAGTAAAGTTCAGAAGGCGCTGGATGCGCCAGGTCCGAGTTTCCTTAATGTTCTGGTGCCCTGTCCTCTGGGCTGGCGTCATCTGCCTAGTGAAACAGTGAGGCTCTCACGACTGGCGGTTGAGACCTGTTACTGGCCACTTTATGAGTTTGAGAACAATCGTTACCGGATCAATTATCAGCCGACCAAGAAACTACCGGTTGAGGAGTTTCTGAAATTACAGGGCAGGTTTAACCATCTTTTTGGCTCGGAACAGGGGGCACAGGTGATTGCGGAGTTACAGCGGTATGTGGATGAGCAATGGGAGTTATTACAGAAAAAGCAGGCGTTGAGTGCGGACATTGACAAATAATTATTATTACTATAAAATTGTTATATGGCTGAGGCGCGGTCGGTAACTGGTAATCGGTTTTATGTCCGGGCGGTTGCTGAACAGCCGGTTTGGCAGATTTTTCCCCCGGGTAAACGGCCAGCAGAGAAAAGTGGTGTTGATGTTGCCCTGTTGGTACATCGCTGTCCAGACTTTCTCAATCTGTTTGAAAAAGGGTTAGCACCTTTTCGGGTGGTGGTGCCGATTGCCGAATATTTCGGACTTAGTTCGCCAGTATTGATAGCAGTACAGGAATCAGGAGAGATAAGGATTATCGGCTGTCCAGAGCAGGAGAGTGTCGATGCCTATACTACACTGGTTGCTGATATCCTGGCGCTGAGCGCAAAGGTCTGGCGGATGGGTTATGAACAGTTCTCCAATATGATTGCGGAGTTGGCGGGAAGTGCGTTGGAAGAACTGATGTTAGAACGCAGTAGCGCCAGTTGGGATTATGAGGTGTTTCAGCCCGCAATAACTACCTTTCTCCAGCGGGGCAGGTTTCCGGTTTTAATCGTTACTGACACTCCCCAGGGCGATATCCAAGAGGTGATAAACTACTTAAATGGAATGAACATCAGTACCGGAGTGGTAACCTATTCGCTCTGGCAAAGTGGGGGGATTCTGGTTATTGAGCCGGTTTCCTCAGTATTAACCGAGGTAAGGACCGTTTCACCAGTCCAGCCAGTACAAACACCTTCCCCGGTATATCAACCGGTTGTCCAGAGTTTGGTAGTCGAAGAAGTTGAAGAGGAAAAGACCGCGGTGCAGACCGCGCCGGTAGATGAGATAGTGGAGCCGTCACAGCCACAACCCGATTTTGATATTCCTGCGGGTGCGATGCCTACTGAACCGGCAAAGAAGGTTGCCAAACCCCTTTCCCCCGGTTCAAAACCTGGGGTAATGGCGGGGAAAAGGCCCCCACCGAAACCGAAAAACGAAGGGGAGGGTGGGGAATGAGATTCTGCTGTGTTAGAGCAAAAGGAGCAACCGCGGGGTGGCTGGAGGTTAATCTGGAGCGGCGATCAATTAAAGATAAAGCGGATGAGCGTCCGACGTTGGAACTGGTAGAACTTTTACAGCAGGCACCGGAGTTTGTTGGTTATGGCGACGAACTGGAGGCGCTTCCCCGAGTGCTTGCACCGCTGCCCAATTCCCATTCCGGACGGGTATTTATTGCGGTGGATGAGTTGGGAAAAATTGTCATCGTGGGCTGTCCGGATCAATCCAGTGAAGATGGCATCAGCACAATGGTGGGGGATCTGCTTGGTGCTTCAGGCAGGCTCTGGCATCAGTCTTTTAAGACGCTGGCAGAGATGTTCGGGGACCGGAGTGGAAAAAATCTGATTGAGCGAATCAAAAGCCGGGTTGACAATTTTGCCCAGGAGCAATGGGGCAATAATGTCCAGAAATATTTGAAAGAGGGTAAGTTTCCAGTGGTCATTGTCGTTGAGCGGTGGGATGAGACAGTGAACCAGATGATGGAATATCTAAAACAGATGAATCTGAATACTCGTCTTATCACCTTTAATTTTACTGAACTGGATGGTCTGGAGATTGTGATGCCGATGGTGGTTGGTGCCGAACCCAAAGAGGAGGTTGTAAAGCCACCAGCAACGCCTTATCTTGAATACACACCAAAGGTGTCGTCACTGAGCAAGGAGGAGTCCAAGCCTCAGCGGAGTTATGAGTCATTTCCCCAAGAGGGGACAAGCCGTCAGCAGCAGGTAATACTGGAAAGGCTGGTTTATATCGATGATATTGGTCTTATCCGCCGGGGGTTTGAGTTTTTTACTCCAAGAGCACTTGAGCGTCCAGAAGCAGAAGGGACGATTGTCGTCGCAGTTGATAGTACCCGCTGGCCATTTCCCAAGCCCAATGAGGTGATCGTGGTGGTCAGGACAACCCGGGAGCACCTGGCAGGATTTTTGCGGATGAAGCAGGAGGAGGTCGAGGATTTTCTCAAACAGTTGCCCCGGGAGGAGAAAAAGGGCTATCGTGGGGTTTTACTGCTTTATGTCCGTAATGTTTACGAGGCAAATCAGTTAGTAAATGAGTTAAAGGCATTGAAAGAGGTTTCCCAGACCGGGGTAAGGTGAAACCTCGTCTGCTGCTTCACATCTGCTGTGCCCCCTGTGCAACCGTGGTAATTAAGCGACTCAGGTCTGAATATGAGCTAACCGGTTTTTTCTACAATCCGAATATTTTTCCTGGGGAGGAGTATCAAAAGCGGTTGCTTGGGGTTGAGATTTTAATGCAAAACTGGCAGTTCGGGTTGATCATCGGTAATTATGATCACCAAAGGTTTTTAGCAGCGGCGAAGGATCCGGGTGATGAACCAGAAGGTGGAAGACGGTGTGAGATTTGTTATCGGCTGCGCTTGTCCGAAACAGTGGTTAAGGCAAAGGAGTTAGGGTACCAGGTGGTGGCTTCAACCTTGACGGTCGGTCCGAACAAAAAGGCAGTAGTAATTAATCGGCTCGGCAGTGAGTTGGCGTTACGGTTTGGTATTGAGTTCTTAAGTGCGGACTGGAAAAAGCAGGAGGGATTTAAGGAGAGTGTGGTACTCTCCCGGTCTTTGGGGCTTTATCGCCAGCACTATTGCGGTTGCGAATTTTCTCTATTGAGATTGCCACCTGCCTTTGGTAGAACGCGATGATTGTCTTCTTCTTTGTCATTCCGAGTCCGTAAGGGCGAAGGAATCTATGTCCGTGTAATTCCACTTTCTCGCATAGAGATTGCCACGGGCTTACACCCCCGCAATGGCAGGGAAAGAAAAGGTAGAACGCTCAATTAAAATAAACGGGCGCTGCCGATAGTAGCAGGCGCCCGTGATTGGTTATGACTGGGTTATTTTGTCAAAACCAGTTTGATTTGTGTCTGGTGCTCAGCGGTTTTGAACCGGCAGAAGTAGATTCCCGGTGGCGCCAGTTTACCTGAAAAATCCTTGGTGTCCCAGGTGATAATCCCATTACCGTTCAAAGTGCGAATCAGTCTACCGGCTTGGTCATAGATCTCAATCGTTGTCAGAGTGCCGGAAAGATTGGTGTGGAAGCGAACCTGCTTTTTTGCCGGGTTGGGGAAAACCGATTGAGAGTAAAGATGATTTTTCTGTGGGGGCTGCTCGCTGATTGCGGTTGGTCCAGCAGTGGTGTATTTGATCGCTCTGCCCGGGGTGATTGGTGCACTGCCGTTGTGATAACGGTTGTCAAACAGGCACTGGATCGCGATGCTCTGGGTTGGGTCCTGGATACCTACGGTACTTGAGGAGTAATAGTTGGTAGTGAGATACTGGACGATGATCTGATTATCGCCGGTTGGCGTTGGAATGGTCGGGTCGTAGATGATTATTTCAAACTTCTCCCACTGGGAGACGCCGAGATAGTAAACCGAGTCCCATTCCACGATGAAACGATGGTTTGGTTCGTCGTAGTAATACCAGACACCATTGCCTGAGGGCGGGTAGAGATCATCCCAGTTGGCGCAGACTACGCCGGGCAGGGTGGTTGTCGGTAGTGCGGTGTTGTAGTAGGCGGTGACGCTGGTGTACCCGGGAGCAACCCAGCCATTGGAGTTGATAGAAATCTGATTGTAGATAGTGCCGTAGAACTGCCAGTTGAAGGGCAAATCCAGTGTAACCGTCTGGTCGTCACTAAGGGAAAGTTGCGTGCCCAAGTTGTTGATTTCAATCCAAGAGAAGAGCGGATGCTGGGGATAAAGGGAGTCAACATCATCGTATGCCCAGTAAAGCGGTGGCTGGCGTGGGCCATCCGGAATTGGGTCGGTCTGGACAATTTCACCTACGGTGAGCCGGAAATAGATTGTGTCACGATAGTTGTGGCCATTGATAAGAAGCATCAGTAGCACTTGAGTTTCTTTAGGTATCGTTGGGTCCGCGAAGATCACCAGCGGGTCGTCAGAGTTAGTGCGGGTCGCACCCGCAGGGATTGAACCGTAGTGAGCGGTCGAGTCGGTGATCTGGAGACGCGGATCGGTGGAACGCAGTAAGGTATTGACATTATTAACGCCCTCATTGCCAATGTTGCGCAGGGCAATGAGCAGTTGGGCGGTTTCACCGGGGTCAAGCCGGCTGTTGCCGTTACCGCCCGGTGGCGAGTCAATTATCGTCCTGGTGCCCAGGAGGATAAACGGGCCGGTGTTGTTGTTGAGTAGTGAGACATCGTCGGCGGAGACCTCCGCCACGGGTGTGCCTCAGCCGCTGTGCGCATAACTCCACAGCGCGATTTCCACCAGCGCGATTGCTGACGGGTTAACACCGGGTAAATTCCGAGTCAGTTCATCCGCGATGTCTAACTGATGATAGAGCCAGGTGGTGTCGTATATCCGATAAAGACTCAGAGTGGGAGACGGTTCCCAGTTAGCATAGGTGGTATGGTAATACCTGGTTTCGCCGAGGAGATTGGTGTCGCTATCGTAGTAGCAGACCTGAACACAGGCAGCAGGCCAGCAGGTGGTTGTTCCACCATAGCCTTTGAGTTTTGCCCAGAAGGAGAGTTGCAGGCGCACACCTGGAACCTCTACCATCTGACTCAGTTTGGTCCACCCCGCATTGCCGTACTGTTGAACCCAAGCCTCATTATCCGGGTCTGGATGGTATTCCGTTCCCCTTAGAGCGCGATGGGTCCCGTAGCCGGTATCAGAATATGTCCAGCCGATGCTTAACTCCTGTTCAAAGTCACCGTTGAGCAGTAGTTCCTGGCCAGACCCAAATCCGATAGCGAGGATGAGAATGATTAATAGATACTTTTTAAGGCGCATATCGCCTCCTTTGGGATATTATAATAATAATAAATTGGCGGTCAATATTGAAATGATAGAAGAGGTCATGGGATTACACGCAAAGAGATTGCTTCGTCCTTATCGCTCCTCGCAATGACTTTCCTTTTTTCGTTATTCCGGGCCCGAAGGGCGAAGGAATCTCTGTGCGTGAGATTGCCACGGGCTTCGCGATAACAGAAAGCGAGGGGTACGGATAAATTTTGGTGTTTAAAGTTGACATCGGCAGGCTTTTGTTAATACTAAAAACAGGTGACAATAAAGGAGTTTCAGGAAATTATCGGCAAAATTTATTTTACTAAAGATCAACAGCGGGGTGTTGATGGCACCTTTCGCTGGTTGGTTGAAGAGGTTGGTGAACTGGCACGGGCGGTAAGGCATAACATACAAAAAGAAAAAGAGGAGGAGTTTGCAGATGTTTTTGCCTGGCTGGTAAGCCTGGCAAATCTGGCTGATGTTGATCTGGAAGAGACATGTGAGAAATATAAAAACGGCTGTCCTAAATGCCTTTCACTTCCGTGTCAGTGTGATGAAAATTTATGGAACGAAGGTTTAAAAGGATAAAAGGAGCGTGATGGTGATGATTCAGCTTTGGTTGTCGTTATGGATGATAAGTCAGTTGTCAGGACCAGTGATTTCTGCTCAGGACACGCCGAATGATGGAGGGAAGAGTATCACGGTGCGCTGGCAACTTCTGGGTGAGACAATGCCCGACATTTTCGTGTTGGAGCGGACAGAGAAGGACGGGGCGGTAGTAATTTTGGGTAGTCTGCCTGTCAGTGAGAATATTTTGGTTGATGAGAATGTAGTTGACGGCAAGTGGTATCAGTATCGGGTAGGTGCAGTTCTGGTTTCAGATACGATCTGGAGCGAGTGGTCAGCACCGGTTAAAAGTTCGCCCCATTTTTTTAACTGGAAACGGTTGAACATTCTGATTGCGATGGTGGTGTTTTTTGCCTTAGTGATTTACTTCATTGAGCATGCCAAGGCAGGCAGGGAGTTGTTCGTGCGTCGGATCGCGGGTCTGGATGCAGTTGAAGAGGCGGTGGGTAGGGCAACCGAGATGGGTAAGCCCATCGTCTATGTTCCGGGGTTAGGCTCGGTAGCAGATATTGCGACGATTGCCTCTGTTAATATATTGGGTGAGGTTGCCAAAAAGACTGCCCAGTACGATTCAGCGCTCCTGGTTCCCAATCGGGATCCGATCGTTTATACTGTGGCTCGGGAGGTGGTCAAGGAGGCGTACACCAAGGCGGGCAGACCAGATGCGTTTAAGGCGGATAATGTCTTTTTCGTTACTTCAGAACAGTTTGCCTATGCCGCAGCAGTTGACGGTCTGATGGTGCGGGAAAAACCTGCTACTAACTTTTTCCTCGGCACATTCTGGGCAGAATCATTGATTCTCGCAGAAACCGGGGCAACAACCGGTGCAATCCAGATTGCGGGAACTGATTCGGTATTCCAGTTGCCGTTTTTTATTACCGCCTGCGATTATACGTTGATCGGTGAGGAGCTCTATGCTGCATCCGCCTATTTATCGCGCGAGCCGTTGCTACTCGGTTCGTTAAAGGCACAGGATTACGGTAAAATTATTATTCTGGTACTGATCGTGCTCGGTTCAATACTGGTTTTGCTTTCTAAAAATCCAGCACTGGGTTTTTTTGCCAAGATTATTAATTTCTTTAATGTGAGTTAAGGAGGGATAATGAGAAGGACGATACCATTGGCAATATGCTTAGGGATGGGAGTTTTAATGATGGTGCAGTTTTTTGTACCACATCCCGCATCTGTCGCCTTTTATGATCTGACAACGAAATGGATCCGGATCGTCTCAGCCTTTGCGCTGGTCTTAGGGGTCGGGAGTCTGATCCTTTATCACCTTGACCGGTTGAGAAGAAAAAGGCAGGGCTGGGGTTACTCAATCGTTACCATGGTGGCACTAGTGGTTACCGCGGTCATCGGATTGGGTTGGGGCGTAAAACCGGGTTCTCCATTACAAGAGGTGCTGTTCAAGAATATGCTGGTGCCGCTTAATGCATCGATGTTTGCGATATTGGCATTTTATATGGCATCAGCCGCTTATCGGGCATTCCGGGCACGCACCAAAGAGGCGGCACTGTTGTTGATTGCAGCATTCATCGTGATGTTGGGTATGGTGCCGGTGGGCTCGGCAATCTGGGGCAGACTTCCTGAGGTTGCAGAGTGGATCCTTTCAGTGCCGAATATGGCAGCCAAACGGGCGATTCTTTTCGGGGTGGCATTGGGAGCAATCGCTACCTCACTAAAGGTAATACTGGGTATTGAACGTGGCTGGCTGGGAGGAGGCAAGGGATGAGCATCTTAGAAAAACTGTTGAAAATTGACCGCAAGATCATTTTCATCGTGATGGCGATTTTGGTACTTTTCCCTTTACTCAAACCGTTGGGTTTGGGGGTCAGTTCTGGTCCCAGAGCCAAAGCGGTGTTTGATGCGGTTGATGCGATTCCGCCGGGAGAGGTGTTGTTAATTTCGATCGATTTTGATCCGGCGTCGATGCCAGAACTTTATCCGATGCTGGTTGCATTGATGCGCCACTGTTTTGCCCGGGATGTGAAGGTTCTTTTGTGCGGTTTATGGATCACCGGTGCCGGATTAGCGGATAAGGCGGTAACCGAGATTCCGCCGGAATACGGGAAAAAGTATGGTGAGGATGTGGTTTATTTAGGCTGGAAAGCAGGAGTGGATGCGGTGATCTTAGGAATGGGCGAGAATATCAAAAATGTTTTCCCGGTAGATTATTATGGCCATCCACTGGATTCACTGCCGGTGATGCAGGAGGTTACGAGGTTAAGAGATATTCCATTTATGGTGGCAATTTCGGCTGGCACACCCGGATTTAGTGACTGGCTGCTTTATGCCCAATCAAGGTATGGAATGAAAGTAGGAGCAGGAGTAACCGCGGTTTCGGCAGCGGATGCCTATCCTTATCTTCAGACCGGTCAATTGACCGGCTTACTGGCAGGAATGAAGGGAGCAGCAGAGTACGAGGTGTTGATTCAGAAGAATGGTTACAGTAAGGCATATATGCCCGCAGTGGCAGCGATGGACTCCCAGTCGTTAGCCCATCTTGTCATTATTGCGCTGGTGCTCATCGGCAATTTAGCGTTTTTTGCCACCAGAAAGAGAAGGAGGTAAAATGCATATTTCAACTGACATCTGGACTTGGGTAGCGGTGATTTTAACCTTTGGGATTTTTTCCTTTCTCTGGAAGGACAATCCGTTTTACAAGTTCTGCGAGCATCTTTTTGTTGGCGTCTCGGTAGGTTATACTATCGCACTTACTTGGTATAACTCGGTTTATCCGGACCTAATCACACCGCTCTTCCGGCAGGGTAAACTGCTCTATATTATTCCGTTTGTTCTTGGGTTGTGCTACTTCTGCCGTTTCATACCTAAGGTATCCTGGTTTATCCGGTTGCCGATGGGGTTTGTCCTGGGTTGGGCATCGGGTGTAGCGATTCCCGCTTATTTTCAGACTAATATCCTCAAGCAGATTCAGGGAACGCTTTTGACGCCCGCGGTACTTGCCCGCTGGGATGTCTTTCTCTGGGCGTTGATTTCGTTTGTTGGCGTGATCTGTTCCGTGCTTTATTTCTTCTTTTCGCAGGAGCACAAGGGGGCATTGAAGATCGCTTCTGAAACCGGCATCGTATTTTTAATGATCGGTTTTGGTGCCTCGTTCGGGTATACGGTGATGGCACGGATGTCGCTATTGATCGGCAGGTTTCAATTTCTGCTTCGTGACTGGCTTGGGGTAATAAAGTAGGCACTCAAAAAAGTGAGAATATGATTAGCCGGCTGAAGTTTATCTTTTTCATTTTAAGCGGGCTGATCATTGGCCACGGTTCCCAATACTACATTCCAACCGATTCAAGGCTTTATGAGGATGTTGATCTACTGAAGACCGCGGGTCTGATTCGGTCTTTACCTTCAACCAGCAAGCCCTGGACAAAAGATGAGTTTTTGAGATTTTTACGGGAGGCGGAATCAGCGGCTCAGGGGCGGTATTTGAATCCTGCCCAAAGGTCAGCACTTAACCGATTACACCGGGAGTTGACAGAGAAGAAAATGGCATTGGAGTTTGATCTGCCGGAGAGCAGAATCTGGTTTGAGCCGTTTAGCCGGGGTTGGGTGGAAAATGGGGCGCAGCGGGTTTCGCTCGGGATGAAAGTATTAAATACACCCGCGGACCGTTTTTTCTGCTACGAACGAATCGAGATGATCCTTTTGAATCCGAAGCAGGGTAGGGTGTTAGACTCTTCGGGCTGGCATAATCCTAAAACGAGGGTTGTCAGCTGGCAGGACCGGATATTATGGGAGATGGAGCGGGCGTATTTCGGGTTTAAACTGCCCTGGCTCAGGCTGGAGTTAGGACGGGATGAGTGGTATTGGGGACCAGGCTATCTCTCATCGGTGATGCTTTCTGATCAGGCACCAGCGCTGGATCAGATTCAGTTTACGGTAACCGGCCGGAATGTGAAGTTTGTCAGTTTTACCGCCCTGCTCTCGCGCTGGAATGAAAGGCATCGGTTTCTTTCTGCGCAGCGACTGGAGGTTTTGCTCGTGAAACGGCTGGTGCTCGGTGCGGCGATGTTTAATGTCTATACTTGGGAGTCAGCCAGGGATTTCGGCGGTTTTATTAATCCGCTTTTACCACTCTATTTTTCCGAGGCTAATTCCGGCCATGATGATAATCTGCTGGTAGGTGGTGATGCGGTGGTTTACCTGCCACGAAGTAAGTTATATGCGCAACTGCTGTTGGATAATTATGAGTTCAATACCCGTAAGCAATCGCCCAATTGTGTTGGATGGCAGTTTGGTTTTCTCTTTTTGCCCCCCCGGCCGCTGGACTTACGGATTGAATATACCGGGATCACTCCGTTTACCTATTACCATCGCCTGAGGGATATAATGTTTGAGAACTTCTCTGTGCCTTTAGGACATCAGATCGGTCCGGATGCGGACCAACTGTGGGCAAGGTTGCGGTTCTCGCCAGTGAGTTGGTTGGGTTTATCGGTCTGGGGTGATTACACCCGACGCGGGTATTACAACCGAGGTGATTATGAAAGACTTTCTTACGATGTTGCTGACAGTATTTTTATAAAGAAGTACTACAGTTTTCCGGCTCGAGGGTATGATTATGAAACTGGCGAACTGCTGGAGGAGGTGGAAAGGTGTTCTCGTTTTGGCCCCGAGCTGGAGATTACACCTTTGCCTGACCTTTATATTAACGCCTGGTTTGCCCTGGCTTTCTGCCAGAATAAGGATGGTAAGATTGGCGAGAAGCGCACCACGCCAGAGTTTTTGATTAAGTTAGAGTACCGGTATTAACTGCGGAGAATCTTATTCTGCCAACTCAAAGTTGATTGCATGTTCGATCGCATCGCGACTGATTTCTCCCTGCCGGATTAGACGGGGCGGTGAACTGGTTAGATCGATGATCGTTGATGGTTTGCCGCTGCCGGTGATGCCCGCATCAATGGCGATATCGCACTGATTGATAATTAAGGATGAGATCTGGGCAAAATTGTTGGTAGCGGGTTCACCGCTGATGTTGGCACTTGTGCCGGCAAGGGGGACGTTGAGTTCTTTTGCAATCCGGATGAAGAACTCATTGGCAACAACCCTTATCCCCGCCTTTTCGGTGCCCGCCGTGATGATGTCAGGCACAGTTTTAGAGCGATAGAGAATCAGGGCAAGTGGGCCGGGTAAGAACTGGTTAAACAACTTTTCGGCAATCGCGGGAAGTTCTCTTACTGCCATTCTTACCTGCGTGATATCTGCGCAGTGCAGTAGAAAGGGCATATTAAACGGGCGGGACTTAATCCGAAATAGCCTTTCCACGGCGCTGATCTGTCGGTAGTCAACTCCGATACCGTAGACGGTTTCAGTGGGAAAGATAATTATACCACCGTTTCTTAAGGTGTCGGTGATTAAGTTAAGGTGGTGTTCTTGAGGTGATATGATCTGCGCCATATTTGGGATTTATGATGCCCTGGTGATTTTTGTGATTTTTAATTCCCGGTCCCCCATTTTGACCGTTTCTCCAGTCTTTTTGCCCAGGAGTTGCTGGGCAAAAGGTGAGAGGTAGGAGATTATGCCCTGTTCGTATTTTGCATCCCAGGGACCGAGGATGGAGTAGAGATAGGTATCTCCGTCTTCACCTGTAAGTTCTACCTGACAGCCGACATTTACCTGTGAAGTGTCGATTTTAAATGGATCAATTGGTTGGGCTCGGCTGAGTTGGGATTGTAGTTGGTTAATCTGTTGCATCAATCGTGCCTGTTTCTCTTTGGCGGCTTTATATTCGTAGTTTTCTGAAAGGTCACCGAAAGCCCGGGCACGGGCAATCTCTTCGGCAGATTTGGGCAGTTCCACCTGAGTTAAGTGTTGAAGTTGTTGTTTTGCCTGCTCAATTCCTTCGTAGGTGTTGTAAATTACCTCCGATGGATGGGGTTGGTTTAATTGCGTGAATTTCTGGGCGATTATGTTGTTGATTTCATCCTGATGAAATGGCTCTAAAACTCGACTACCCTTGATTCTTTCTTTTAAACGGAGGGCTTCGGTTTGTTCCATCTCAGTTAGAGCTTTGCGGATCAGATGATAGGTTTGGGCAGTCAGGATTTTTTTAGCGGTACTGCGCCGATTTTTTTGGGGGTCAGTTTCAATAATGTCCAGAAGTCGAGTAATGAGCTGACGGGCGGGAACGGTTTCAAATCTCTCTGCGATGTAAATCAGAGCATCAGGATAATTCCGGTAGTTGATGAGGATGGTTTCGATTAACTGCTGAAATGCATCCAGGTTTTGCTTCATTAATCGTTTCCGGATTGTTATGCAGGTGCGGTGATCCGGGACAAGCAGGAAAAGTTCGGTGTAGATGTTGTGCCAGTCGTCAGGACGTTCCGTGATTAAGCGGTCAAGGAGTTGTTTTTTTTCTGAAACGGAGTTTAGTTCTTGAAACAGGTTGATGATTTCAGTGCTGGTTTTGTCGGCAAGTTGCGTTGATGATAAAGCCGATTCGGCACGGGATTTGGTTTTTTGTTTGACCGTGGTGGGCGGTTTTTGCTGGGGTTGGTCAAGGTAACGATAGGCTCGGTTTGCACCTGGAGTGATGGTGATATGAGGTTCGTTTGTTAACTCCTTTTTTGCCTTTTCCCAAAATTGGGCATATTCGTCTTTACCGATGATCGATTCGAGTGCTGATTTAATCTGCTGAGCGGTAACAGGTTGGTTGATGTCCTTTAGATAAATGAGCACTAATTTACCTGGTTCCTGGCGCGCCAGTTCCTGGATTTTCGCCGGGGAGTTTTTTAGCAGTCCGAAGAAGCCGTCCGGACTCAGTGGTTGAAGTTGTTTACTGGCGGTTGGAAGGTCAATGGTGATGGTTGCGCCTTGGTCAAAAGCAATCGTAACCCGGTCAAGGAGAAGGTCAAGATGCTTAATAGTGCCAGGACCGCGCTGGACGTCGTAGACCATTTTGCCCGGCAGGAGTTGACAGTAGGTGTCAAATTTGGTCAAGGCAGAGGCAAGCGGTTCACCATAACCTAAACCCGATTTTGGGAGGATTTTCTCCAGCAGGGCTTCGTCAGGATATAGGTTGTGTAAGGCACGGGTTAGCGCTTTGGGTAGTTTTTCGTCATCCGGATTCAGTTGGACAAGACGGCGTAAAGCAACCATTTCCTCAGCAAATCGATTATTTTCCGCACAGAAGTCAGCAAGAACCCAAAGTAAAGTAACAGTCCGTTCTTTGGGTGCCCATCTTATTGCCAGTTCCGCCAGGTTCATAAGTTCATTGAAGGGGAGGTCTGACGCCAGCAGTTCTAACCAGGTGGTTTCCAGTTCGTCGTAGCGTTTGTTGCCCAGTTGGGAGCGAAAGAGTTTGATTAGGTCTTGGCTCATCACGGTTTGGCAGATGGAGAGATCAGTCTTAAATTGGGAATGCGTTGATACCAGGAGATGAGCTTCGTTTTTGGGTGGTTGTCAGGGAAGGTGCTGAGCAGGGCGTAGTTGCCTTGGGGGAGATATAAGGCGATGTCGGTGCGCTGGGCGTGGAGTGACACACGGTCGCGATAAACCAGTGGGTCAAATTCTGGGAGCGGTGAGTGGATATTACCGGTGAAATCTAACAGATAGGTGCTGCGCCAAGATGCAGGGGGGGTAACGTTGCCCGGATCGGTTGGGGCGAGGTGAGCGCTGGTAAGATAATAAGGCAGATTTAAGGATTCGAGAGAGAAATTGGTGAGGTAAACAGCACAGATTCGGGCTGAGGCGGTGTCACGCATGGAGAGCGCTTTTGCTTGGAAGGTAACGCTGTCCCAGCCATAGCCAGCCGGACCTTGGGCATTGAGTTCGGTGATAAGGAGCGTTTCTGAGAAGACAGGAATGGTGGAGAGCGTCTCAGTAGCGAAGATTTCTTTATCCCGAAATCGAGCAGAGAGGGTGTATTCACCAGTGGTAGATAATGGGTCGTGGATATAATGGGTACTCAGGGTGATGGCAATGAGGCGGAATAGAGTTGAGTCTTGGGTACGAAACCAGATGCCATAGAGCACGGAGTCGTGGTTGCGGTTTTTGTTCCAGCGCAGGTTAACCTGCACCCCGAGATGGGCAGAGAGCCGTAAGTTGGTAGGGGCGCTAAATGGTGGGAAGTCAATGAGGATTAGAGCGGGTTCGGACCAGGGACTTTGGTTACCTTTTCTGTCTTTTGCCCGGGTGCGGACGAGAAAATTGCCGCGCGTGCGATAGGTGTGGGTCATCGAGGCCGTCTCCCCAGATGGAAAGTAGCTGGACCAGTTGCTTGTTGTATCGCCGAAATCAAATTGGACCGCGACGCTCTCTGAAAATCGGTGCGTGGCGGTGGTGGTGAATACGAGCGGTGTGTCAGGATAGGCAAGAGTTGGCCCAGAGGGTTTTTGGGGTGTTATCGGCCCGTAGAAGTTGATGTTTATGCCTAAAGGTGCAGATATTTCTGATTTGTTGCCTTTTTCATCTTGGGCTTGAACAGTAAGGTAATAAACTCCGGTGTCGGTGTAGCAGTGGCGCATAAATATCGTGTCTAAACTGCGGATTTCAGCGCTTTTTTCCGGTTCGGTTCCGTCTCCCCAGTTAAATATATAGGAGATGTTGTCACGGTTGGGGTCGGTAGTTTTTCCCCAGAAGGCAAGGGTTTCATTGGGCTGACCAAAACTCGGTCCGCCGATAATCGGGGTTCGGGGCGGTTTTTCACGTTGGCAGTAACAGAAGTTAAGAGCAACCGCCAGTGCCGGCAGAAGTAGTAGGGACGAGAGGTCGCCAGTCCAGCGCATAGTTTACCAATTAGCGTATTGATAAATTGGTGTAAGTCAATATCGATTGATGGTGTTTTAATGATCGCCGTCGCTCACTATTTGACCTTTATAGTTTTTTTGCTATGTTTTGGCAGTGAACCTTATTTTGAGTTTTCTTTTAGTTGCTGCACCACCGGACATTACGGTTCTGCGCTGGTTAAGTCCAGATTCGTCAAAACCAACCACTTTTCAAGAGTGGCAAAAGGGTTTGTCTGTTAATGCGGGCTGGCAGGTCAGGCAGTTAAGGACTGTTTACGACGGGTTTGACCGGCGGGTTGATATTCTCGTTCAGGATTCGTTAGTGTCGGCGCTGACGCCATTTTTGGACACCATGTTCACCGACATCCAAAATGAAGGTTATGACGTCGGTCTTTATGCGATTACCGGCACCAGTTGTGAGTCCTTGCGTGCTTTCCTACAAAGGGAGTACGAACAAGCTAATCTGATCTCAGCCATTCTTATTGGGAATTTGCCCGTAGCTTGGTTTCAGATGATCGATGACTGGAATAACAACCATCAGCGTGATCCAGACGAAGGTTATGAGGAATTTCCCTGTGATCTATATCTGATGGACCTGGATGGTATCTGGCTTGATACTTTGGTCCGGCTGGATACGCTGGATTCGCTCGTTTTTGGTTCGGACGGAATTTATGATGTCCATTATGGCGATTTTGAGCCTGAGATTGGCATCTCACGAATATATACTTCAACCATTAGTCATCAGATCAGTTTGATCCAGCAGTATCTTTCCCGCTGTCATTCCTATCGTACCGGCAATCTGCAAGTCTCGGATCGCGCTCTAACCTATATTGATGACGACTGGATTCCTTGGGCATGGGAATGGGATTCTTGCGTCGGTTATCTCTATCCGGAACGGGTGTTTATATCTGAGCCTGAGCAGACCCGGATACTTGACTATCGTCCCAGAATTGACACCGCGGTTTACCAGTGGCTACAACTTTGCGCCCATTCTTGGCCTGGTGGGCATGCGATGAAATTTGCCCAAGGTGATAGTTGGGACTGGTTTTACGCTACATGGATTCCCGGAATCAACCCGGAAATCTGTTTTTACAACCTGTTTGCCTGCTCCAATGTTCGGTTCATTGAATCCGGTTACTGCGGTGGTAGGTATGTTTTTCAAACTACCAGCGGACTTGGTGCGATTGGTTCCACCAAAACCGGTTCCATGCTTGATTTTCAGAGTTTCTACCTACCTTTGAGTAACGGTATGCCCCTTGCTCTGGCATTTCAGCAGTGGTTTGCTGGCCAAGCGCAGAACGGGTTTGATCCTTGGGAACGCTCTTGGTTCTATGGGATGTGCTTGATCGGTGATGGAATGCTGAAACCACGTTTCTCGGTACCGATTACCGAAGCTCCTTTTCCCGTCTTACCGCGGTTTACTTCTTCGGTCCTGCTACGCAACCGGGTGGTTTCGGTCAATCGTCCGGCAACAGTTATTGATCCGACCGGCAGGATCATTTGCCGCCTGTTACCCGGCGAAAACCGGCTTGACCGGTTAACTTCCGGGGTCTATTTTCTACGGATAGAAGGTAATTTAAGAGTTGTTCCTATCCGGCTGATCCATTAATCCGCGCAAGGTTTTAGTCGTAGTTTTCCATTGACCGATAGTAATTATTTATTACACTAATTTGATGCGGCGAGTTATTAAAGAGACACTGGTAATTGCTGCGTTGACTTTGCCGGTAGGTTGTGGGGCTTTACCACGGACACCGGCACCGGTAGAGAGGTCAACTATTGAGGAAGCGAATACGGCGATTGACCGTTCCCGGGTTAATGCTATTGTGCTTGCCGCGCAAAAGGTGAGTCCGGCGGTGGTTTCCGTGGTGGTTACCCAGGTGCGGGTGGTAAGTTATGACCCGTTTGCCTTATTCGGTTCTGATGATTTCTTCCGTGATTTCTTTCCTCGGCACACTTTTCGTCAAGAGATTAAGTCGATGGGTTCGGGGGTAATAGTTGATACCCAAGGGCATATTATTACCAATGCCCATGTGGTCAATAATGCGACAGAGATTAAGGTTACTCTGTCAGACAACCGCAGTTTTCTTGCGGAAATTATAGCCCTTGACGCTGATCGGGACCTGGCGTTATTAAAAATAAATGGAGATAATCTCCCGGTGGCGCCTCTGGGGAATTCTGATGACCTGTTGATCGGTGAGTGGGTAATTGCGATCGGCAACCCTTTCGGATTTCTAATTGAAGATGCTCAGCCGACGGTAACCGTGGGGGTAATCTCTGCTTTGCATCGGGATATCCGTGCCGGTCGTGGGGGAGGTATTTATACCGATATGATACAGACGGACGCAGCAATTAACCCAGGGAATTCTGGCGGGCCGTTAGTTAATGCTTTGGGTGAGGTGATCGGCATCAATACTTTTATATTCTCTCATGCTGGCGGTTCAGAGGGGGTAGGGTTTGCCCGTCCGATTAATGAGGTTAGGCGATTCATTAAGGAGGCGTTAGGGCAGGCGCAGGTGGAGTATGAGCGGTATGTTACAAAACTGGGCGTAGTGGTTGCAGATATCAATCCGGTGTTGCGTAGTCGGTTCGGCATTGCGCACACGAAGGGAGTGGTGGTAGTGGAGGTGCGTGAAAACAGTATCGCAGAGAGAATCGGTTTGATGCCCGGAGATGTGATTTTGGTCTATCAAGGCAAGGCGGTCAATTCCGCGGCGGCATTGAAGGAGCGGATAGATAATCTGTCCGGCGTGATTGACTTGGTGGTAGACCGTAAGGGAGAACAGGTGAGAATTGTTTATCAGTTGAGATAGCAAACCAAGGAGTTTTATGAGTGTCAGGTATACAACACCGGAAATGAGAGAACTTTGGTCCGAAGAGCAGAAGTTTTTCTACTGGCTTTTGGTCGAGAAAGCGGTGGCTCGGGTCCAGGGGGAGAGGGGGATTATTTCTAAGGAGGCGGCGGAGCGAATTCAGCACGCGAGTTTTAAGTTAAAAGAGATCGAGAGATTCGAACGGGAAACAAATCATGATGTTATTGCCTTTGTCCGTAGCGTTGCAAAGAGTGTGGGGGAGGCAGGGCGGTTTGTGCATTATGGCTTAACCTCTTATGATGTGGTAGATACCGCTTTGGCATTGCGGTGCGTTACCGGGTTAGAGTATATACAAACCGGTTTAGATGCATTGATTAAGACGGTGAGCGGTCTGGCAAAGCGCTATCAATGGACACCGATGATCGGCAGAACCCATGGGATGCATGCTGAGCCGATCACTTTTGGTTTGAAGTGCCTTTCCTGGTTAAGTGAGTTGAAGCGTGGTGTTACCCGGGTTAAGAGGGCAAGCGAGGAGATCGCTTACGGTAAGATATCCGGCACCGTGGGTGCTTATACGCAGTTGTCACCTGTGGTGGAGAAAAAGGTGCTAAAGCTGTTAGGTCTCAAGGTGGAGCCGGTTTCTACCCAGGTTGTTCCCCGTGACCGGCACGCTTATCTTTTGTCCGTGCTCGCGCTTATCGCCGCCGGGTTGGAGCGGATCGCTACTGAGATCCGTAATCTTCAACGGAGCGAGATTGATGAGTTAAGTGAGCCTTTTGGTAAAACTCAGGCTGGCTCATCGGCAATGCCGCATAAGAGGAATCCAATTATCTGTGAGCGGGTCTGTTCTCTCGCCCGGGTGATCCGCGCCTATGCCTTTGCTGCCCACGAAAATATTCCAATGTGGCACGAGCGAGATTTAACCAACTCCGCGGCAGAACGGATTATTATCCCGGAGTGTTTTACATTACTTCACTACTGTTTAGTCCAGATGAACAGGGTTTTGAGCGGACTGGTGGTTAAGCCAGAGCGGATGGCAAAGAATTTGAAGCTCACCGGTGAGACCTTTTTCTCCCAAGCACTGCTTCTGGCGCTGGTTAATAAGGGGATGAGTCGAACTAAGGCCTATCAGCTCGTCCAGCAGCTGGCATTCCGGGCGGTTGATACCCGCAGGGCCCTTAGTGAATTAGCAGAACAGGAGCCGATGATTAAGCGGTATTTAAAAGGGTCAGAGTTAAACGCAGTTTTTAATTTGCGTAGTTTGCTAAAGCATATCCCAGCCATTTACCGGAGGTTTAACGATGGTTGATTTCAATTTTACTGAGGAGCAGTTGTTAGTCCAGAAACTTGCCCGGGATTTTGCCCGGAATGAGGTTATGCCGGTTATCCGTGATAATGACCGGCAGTGTTTTTTTGATCGCAGGATTCTGAGTCGGATGGCGGAGTTAGGTATCCTGGGTTTGAGTGTGTCCGTCAGGTATGGAGGTAGTGGGGGGGATTATATCTCACTCGGACTTGCCTGCGAGGAGCTGGAGTATGTGGATACTTCGTTAAGGGTAATCCTTTCGGTGCATATCGGTTTGGTCAATCTGACTTTGTTTGCCTGGGGCAATGAGGATCAAAAGCAAAAATATCTTGTCCCTCAGGCACGGGGAGAAAAGATCGCCGCTTTTGGGTTGACTGAACCGGGTGCTGGTTCAGATGTGGTGGGTATTACCACCCGGGCAAGAAAGGAAGGCAAAAGCTATGTCCTCAACGGTGAGAAGACCTGGATTTCGCTTGCGGATATCGCGGATAACTTTTTGGTTTTCGCTTGGACTGATCAAAAAAAGATGGCACAGCGGGATCACTCCGGAATAAGTTGCTTTATTCTGGAACGGGGCATGCCCGGAGTTAGCACCACGACGATTCACGGTAAACTGGGTGTACGGGCTGGTAATACCGGCTCAATCAGTATGAGTGATGTTGTGGTGCCGGAGGAAAACCGGGTCGGTGAAGAAGGAGAGGGTTTTAAAATAGCGATGTTTGCTATTGATCAGGGGCGCTATACCGTCGCGGCAGGAGCTACGGGTTTGATCCGTGCCTGTATCGATGCCGCGGTTGATTATTCCCGCACCCGTCAGACATTTGGTAAGCCAATCGCTGAGCACCAGTTGGTAAAAGAGATGATCGGCGAGATGGCGGTAAATTATCAGGCGGCAAGGATGTTATACCTTTACGCGGGCTGGCAGAAGAACCAGGGCAAGACCGCTACCAGGGCGACCTCAGCGGCAAAGTTTTTTGCCTGTCAGGCGGCTGAAAAGGCGACAAGCGATGCGGTGCAAGTTTTTGGGGCTTACGGTTTTTCTGATGAGTATCCGGTGGAGAGGTTTTACCGTAACGCCAAGGGGGCACAGATTTATGAGGGCACAAGGGAAGTTCACAAGTTGTTGCAAGCAGATTTTGCCCTGGGTCTACGTCAGGAGAAAACGGGGAGGATCACCCTGCCCAAACCAGAGTAAATAATAGAGGGGGAGTAGTATGTCGGTGGTTTATCTTAAATCTGGTGGTTATGCGGTCTGTGGCGGTTATACGGTTAAGGATGGAGTGGTGAAAATGGTAGATGTTACTTTCAAAGAGGCGGGGTTACCGCCGGATAAGGAGCGTCAACCCGAAGCGGTTGTTGCACTGGCAAATGTCCTCTATATCCTGCCCGGACAGTGACGAGGTGGTGCGGGCAAGGGTTTTGATCAGGAAGGTTATAGAGCTTAAAGTTGCCGTTATTGAGGCGCTGGATTTTCTGGAGTTTGATTTCGCCGGTAAAAATGTTTGGGTAAAACCCAACCTGCTCGGTGCTTATCCGCCTGAGGCAGGGGTTACTACCAACCCTGAACTGGTGCGTCGGGTTGTTCAGGAGTTAAAAAGACGTAATGCGAGCCAGATCTGGGTTGCTGATAATCCGGCAGGTGTCAGCAGGGGTATGCGGTTAGAGTATTATTTAGCACCCACCGGTGTCGTGGCGGCAAGTGAGGGCTGTTTTGTTAATGCTGGGGTTAAACCGGTAAATTTGTGGGTCGACTCCCATTTTGTTAAGGAGGTACCAGTATCAAACATCATAAATGAAGCGGATGTGATTTTAAATCTTCCGGTTTTTAAGACCCATGCACTAACCGTGCTGACCGGAGCAATTAAAAATATGTTCGGGATAATACCCGGTGGTTACAAGTCCTACCTTCATACCCTGGCTAGAGATGGTGAGGAGTTTGCCGAGCTGTTGGTGGATATCTACCAGGCGATTAAACTGCCAATTCTGACGATTATGGATGGATTGCGCGGTATGGATGGAATTAACGGTCCAAGCGGTGGCAGGGTTTGGCGGCTGGGAATGCTCCTTACCAGTAGTAATGCAGTGGCACTGGATGCGGTTATGGCAATGCTTGTTGGTGTGAATCCCAGAGCGATACCGATGCTGCGTATCGCGGGAGAGCGTGGTCTGGGTCCAATCCAGGTGGATGATATTGAGATCAAGGGCGATTTTGCACCGATCAAGGGGTTTCGTGTCCCCGATACTGGGTTTGCATCTCTAATTACCAGGGTTTCCAAGCCGGTATATCAGGTGTTTGTCCCAAGGGTACCGGTGTTAAATGTTAAGAGATGTATCAGATGCGGTGAGTGCGCTAGTAATTGTCCGGTTCAAGCGATTGTCTTAAAACCCTATCCGAATATTGACCGGCGAAGATGTATTCGATGCTTTTGCTGTTCAGAGATCTGCCCGACAAATGCGATGGTTGTTGCCGGGCGTTTGCGAAGTTTCTTGGAGAGGCTGGTTGGGCGCATGCGCTAATCGATAGAGTGTATATGGCCATACTTAAACAGGAACTCACACCCGCGGTTATTGCCCGGCTTAAAGGTATTGATCTGAAAGCGCGCCTAGTGGTCGAGGGTTTTCTCAGTGGGTTGCACCGTTCTCCGTACAAGGGTTTTTCTGTAGAGTTCGCTGAGTATCGTCAGTATATGCCCGGAGATGAGTTAAAACGGGTTGATTGGCGAGTTTTTGGGCGCACGGACCGTTTTTTTGTACGTGAGTATGAGGAGGAGACTAATCTGCGTGCCTATTTAGTGGTTGATGCATCAGGGTCTATGCGCTACGCTAATGGTGGTTATACGAAACTGGATTATGCGCGCTGGCTTGGTGCCAGCCTTGCCTATCTACTCAACCGGCAGAAGGATTCAACGGGTCTGGTTATTTTTTCAGACCGGATTGAGCGGTATATTCCACCCCGTGCTACAAGTTATCATCTCCGGGTTATCTGGCGGGAGTTGGAAAGGGTAAAACCTGGTGGCGAGACCGATGTCAGTACCAGTTTGCATGAGCTGGCGGAGCGGATCAAAAGGCGCGGACTGGTAATAGTTATCTCTGACCTGTGGGATGATGCTGACAGGGTAATTAACGCACTTCGGCATTTTCGCGCACGGAAACATGAGTTGCTGGTTTTCCACCTATTTCATCCGGATGAGCGGTTGCTTGATTTTCGTTCCCCGTTAATTTTCCGGGATTTAGAAACCAGACAGGAGGTTGCTGTTGATCCGAGGTTGATTCAGCGGCAGTATCAGGTGGGGTTTGATCGGCGGTGTGAGAGGTTTCGGCGGAGTTGCGCCGAGGGAAGAATTGACTATCAGTTACTCAACGTCACCGTACCTTTTGACCAGGCGCTATTGGTTTATCTTGAGCATCGGCGGCGATTAGGCTAATGCGTTTTTTTGCTCCGGGGTTTTTGTGGTTGATGTCGTTAGCGCTAATTCCCGTAATTATTCATCTTTTGAGCCGATTACGGTTGAAACGGCAGGAGTTTCCCTCGCTTTTACTTTTGCAGGCGGTTAGCCGGGAAAGGTTTTCTTGGGTGCGGTTGAAGGAGATCCTTCTGCTTGTCATCCGGACCCTAATTTTGTTGTTAATACCTTTGGGTTTAAGCCGTCCTTATCTTTCTTTGGGGAATTCAAGGTTGTCTAAAATTCAACAGGCACTCGTTCTCCTTGATGATTCGTACAGCCTCGGTTACGGACAGCGCTGGCAGAAGGCAATTGCGGTGGCACGGCAAATCACCCAAGGTAGCATCAAACCTTTGTTAATACTTGCCAGTGAACCAGAGTCAGTTTTTCTGGGGCAGAGTGTGGTTAACAGTCTGCTTGATACGTTGCAACCATCGTCACTGGCAACACCGCTCACGCGGGTATTAATTCGGGCAGAGTCCATCGTTCGTGCCCAAAATCTGCCGATTTTTTTAATAACCGATTTACAAAAGAACTCCCTGCCAGACAGCGACTATTTTTTAAGAATTCCAAATCTGAATGTTATTTTTGTCGGCTCGACCAATTTTGACAATGCGGGAATCAGCAGAGTTTACCGGCATAACAGCGTTATCCGGGCAGAGGTGAATAATTACAGTGAGAAAACAGTTGCCCGAACCGTCCGATTGGTGCTTGAAGGACACTCGGCAGAACAAACTATAAGTATTCCCCCTCACTCTTACACCGTTGTCGACTTTGCCTTGCCATTAAATCAACCGGGAATTTATACTGGAAAAGTGGAATTGAGTTTTGATTCGCTATTTGCCGATAATGTGCGCTACTTTGTCTTTGAGGTTCTTCCCCGAATAACCGTGCCGATTTTTGCTTCCACCGAGCCTTCCGGCAGGTATCTGGAAATGGCGTTGAGCGCGGATAGCCAGTTTGTTAAGACGGTTATTATGAATACTAACAGGTTACGGAGTATTGATTTACGTTCTTATCGGCTGGTGATTATCGGCGATGTTGGGGCCCTGTCCCCAACAGATTTTGACCGGTTGGGTTTTTATCTTAATTCAAACGGCGCTGCCATTTTTTGTTTGAGTGATGTCAAGACCGGGGCCGTGTTAGCACGTCATTTAAAATTCGACAGCCTGGTGCAAACGGCGGGTTTTGTCTCGCCTAATGATGTGGATACGGCGCATCCGATCTTCGAGATATTCCAGCGTAGCCACTTGTCAACAGTGCGGGTTTTTAAATATGTCCGAATCGCGGGCGGTAAACCTTTGCTCCGGTTGAGCGACGGTCATCCGTTAATCGTCGAAATACCAGAAGAGAATCTTATTGTCTGGACTTTTTCGCCCCAGCCAGAATACTCGGACATCGTATTCAAAGCGGTTTTTGCCCCCCTGCTCCATCGTACCGTTACCTACTTAGCCCGTATTCAGGAAAGGAGTGAGTACACAGTTGGTGATTCGGTTGTGATCACGCTCCCCACCGCTCGACCGGTTATTTTGTCAACACCAGCAGGGGAAAGGACAGTTAGTCCGGTAGTTGATCAGCAGCGGGCGGTGGTCAAAATTACCGATACCCGGATACCAGGTATCTATCAACTGTCCAACGGTGAAAAAAGGGCGATAGCGATCAATCCCCTGCCAGCAGAGGGTAATCTGGTACCGATTTCGGTGCATTGGTTAAGGGCAAATGGGATAAGGGTCCAAACCGATTTGGCTGATGCTGGTACTGAGGTGACACTGCCGCTCTTCTATTGGGCTGGGTTGTTGCTGGCAGTGGAGATGATAATTCTCGGTGCCGAGTTTTACAGAAAGATGCCGGTGCGCAGGTAATTCACATAGCGTCTAAATACCGTTTCGTCCTCGAGAATAGAAACCCGGGAGATGACCATCGAACCACTTTCGGCATTGACCTTAAGGCCAAAAGCTTGGTGGCCGGGTTCTCGGACGATAAACCCGATTTCATATACCTCTTCGGTTTTCTGATAACCACGACCGGTAACCTGTTCCATAAACCAGGCAAGGTTGTCGGCCACTGCGCTCAGTGCGGGTAGCGGGGCAAAAGGGTTGAGTAAGGGGATAAGAATGACTTCACCACCCTTTGCCCGCTCATCCACCACTTCAGCCCGATCGAGATCAACGAACTGCCGTAACTCCTCTGGTGACCGTAATTCCATCAATTTAACTTTAATTTCTTAATCGTCAAAGTCAATAATTGTTGTCCGTTGACTGATGGGGCCACATGGTAACCACAATTTAGTCCTGACATTCCTCCCCGGTACCAAAACCGAAATCCTCCTGTCTATCGCTTATCAAATCATATCTATAACTCCAACCCAAATCCAATCACTAACCATAATCAAAACCCTGTTCAGAACCATAACCACTACCCAGACCATTACCGCGATATAAACCCGATACACCACCAACCTTATTACCAAAACCACCCCCCAACTCAACGCCCAACTTATAACTCTACCCAAAACCCTCAAGGATACCGTCCCCGATACTGCCCCCGGGGCAGGGACACAAACCGGCTTAAAGATGATAAGACACGTGATTTCAAAATATTAACCGCAAATCAAACAAAAATCTGTTAATATTTATTTTTAATATACGCAAAAAAGAGAGTAAGCCTTTTTATCAGTGCTAATGGGTTTTATGTCAATAAGTTATGCGGTCCGGCTGTTTGCGCAGGCCTGGGAATAATCTTTTCGCAGTTTAGGGCATCGACTGTCCGAAAAGATGGCCGTATACTTGGGCATTGCTCACCATATTGTCAATTATGCAGTACTCATTGGGCTTATGTGCCTGGCCCGCATTTTTTCCCCAGACCACCACCGGGATTCTTTTCCGCCGGAAGAAGGCAGCGACCGTGCCACCTCCGATCCCTTTGGGAAACGGCTCTTTGCGGTAAACCGCCCGAATTGCCTTGCCCAGCATCTGAACAACCGGTGCATCTGCCGGGGTTGGTGGTGCGGCGTCAGCCCGCTGTTCAACATCCACCTTTATCTGGACCTGAAACTCATTTTCGATCTCGCTGGTTATTTTTTGAACCTTACTCAAAACCGCGGTTAACTCATACCGGGGCAGGATCCGCATATCAAAATAAAATGTGTCTTCACCGGGAATGGTGTTTATGTTCGGGACATTGGGTTCCTTTTTGGTTGGTTCGATCGTTGAATAGGGCGGGGTGAAGAGCGGATCACGGATGCTGAAGGTTTCGTGCAGGAGTTTGTCCAGCCGGACAAGGAGGTTGGCACCTGCCCGATGTGCATTGTTGCCGTGATGGGGTGTTGAGCCGTGCGCCTGTTTGCCATAGGTGGTGAATTTGAGCCAGAGGATGGATTTTTCGGCAATCTCAAGGAGTGTGCCCTCCTCATTTCCTGCATCCGGGACAACAAGAATATCTGCCGGGTCGCAGAGATGATGGTTTTTGAGCAACCAGTCAACCCCGAATTCTGAACCGGTCTCCTCATCTGCTACCAGCATAAGTGCAATCGGCAACTCAGGCACCAGTTCCAGGTTCATCAAAGCCTTTAAGGCGAAGATGCTGGCAACCATCTCCTGCTGGTTGTCCTCAACACCGCGGCCATAGATTTTTCTCTCTTCGATCCGGGCAACAAACGGATCGCTTTGCCAGAGCTCTCTTGGTCCGGGTGGCACAACATCCAGGTGGGTCATCACCCAGATTACGGGTTTTGCTTTTTTACCCGGTAGTCGGGCAATCAGATTGGGGCGATAACCGCAGGGAGCAGAGGGATCAGGCGCGCGTAGTTCCTCCACCTCCAATCCCCAGTTGGTTAGCACCTGTTTAAGATAGTCGGCTTTTACCTTCTCTCCTTCGCCTCCGGATTTCGGGCTGATTGCCGGCAGGGCACACAACCGGCACTGCATCTCGACCATTGTCGGTTCTAATGTTTCAATCTCCTGACATATCTTTTGAAATACCTCTTCACTCCACATACGGGCAATAATAACAAAGATCGGTTCAGGGTCAAATTTTATTTTATTGCGGCGGAGGACGGTTTTAGATTTTACTCCGGTATAAACGCAGGGAGTTGGTTACCACATTGATTGAGGAGAGCGCCATAGCCACTTCGGCGATTATGGGGTGAAGTAAGCCAAACATTGCCAGCGGTATTGCCAGCGTATTGTAAAGGAGCGCCCAGAAGAGGTTCTGTTTTATTTTTCTGAAGGTGGCGCGGGCAAGCCGGATTGCGGTTAATACGTCGGTAAGTTCACCCCGGATCAGAGTAATATCACCCGCTGCGATGGCAATATCGGTACCGGTGCCGATAGCAATGCCAACATCCGCGGCTTTCAGTGCCGGTGCGTCGTTTATACCATCACCGACCATTGCGACGCGGTGGTATCTTTTTCGCAGGGTGTCAAGTACCTGGAGTTTATCTGCAGGTAAAAGTTCGGCAAAAACCTGCTCAATACCTAAAACGGTGGCAATTGACTCTGCGGTAGCCCGGCGATCACCGGTAAGAATCACCGGCACAATACCTGATTTTTTCAGTTCCGCAATGATGTTTGCGGCTTCAGGTTTTAGCCGGTCGGCAAGGATGACAAGTCCGAGCGGTTTTGAGCCCAGTGCGACAAAGATTACGGTCTGGGATTTTTCAGGATATTTACGGGCAAGTTCAACCAGTTCACCGGTTTTGATCCGGTTTTCGTTAAGAAGCTGAATTTTGCCCGCGCAGGCAGGCTGATTGTCGATGATGCCGGTAACTCCCAGTCCGGGAAGGGCGGTGATTTTCTGTGCCTGCGGAATGATTAAGTTTCGGACTTTTGCCGCCTCAAGGATCGCGCGGGCAACTGGATGTTCTGAACCCTGCTCAAGTCCTGCGGTGATCTTTAGAATCTCCTCCTCCCCAACTCCGGGTAGCGGGACGATGTGGCTGACATACGGTTTGCCGGTGGTGAGCGTGCCGGTCTTGTCAAATACGATCGCCCTGACATCCTTAAGTGTCTGGAGTGCTGCAGGTGAGCGGAAGATAATCCCGCGTCGTGCCGCAATGCCAGCAGCAACCATCAGCGCGGTCGGTGTGGCAAGGCCCAGGGCACAGGGGCAGGCGATTACTAAAACGGCGATGCCGGCAAACAGGGCAAGGGAAAGCGGGGAAAGTTCAGGATTGACCCAGGGGAGAATGGTTTTTGCCTGAACAAGTAATGGTTTGAGGCTTGGGGCAAACAAAAACCAGGTTAACCCGGTGAGTAGCGCCAGAATGAGAATTGCCGGCACAAACCAGGCGGTGAGCCGGTCTGCCAATGCCTGAACCGGGATTTTCTTTAACTGTGCCCTCTCCACCAGTTGAATAACCTGGGCAAGAAAGGTCTCCTTGCCAACTCTGCGCACCGCAACCTTGATAAAACCGGTGGTGTTAATGGTTGCACCGATCACCTCATCCCCTGGATTTTTTTCAACCGGCAGTGGTTCGCCGGTTACCATTGATTCGTCAATTTCGGTTACGCCTTCAATGATGATGCCGTCGGTTGGAATTTTTTCCCCGGGCCGGACGAGCATAATATCACCGGGTTTTAGCCGGTTGATCGGCACCTCGGTTTCTTTGCCATCAATCAGGATCCGGGCGGTGCGCGCACCCAGCGAAATTAGTTGGCGGATGGCACCAGCCGCATCTCCCTTTGCCCGTGCCTCCAGGTATCTGCCGGTAAGGTAGATTGCCATAAGCATTCCGGCAACTCTGCCCAGGTTTTCCACCGGCAGACCGAAAAGCACAAAGATAGATGAGATCAGGGCGGAGATTGTGCCGAGAGAGATTAATACATCCATCGTTGCCGAGCGGTTACGGATCGAGGTGAGGGTAGATTTCAGGGTGTATCTGCCCGGAATCAAAAGCACCGCAACTCCGAGGAGAAACTCCAGAATGGTCATCAGTTTCAGCGGCAGGTGAAAAAGATGGGCAAGGTGTAAAATCATCAAAGCCATTGCCGGCACCACCAGTAGCCAGGCGACAAGCATCCGGTTCTTTGCCTTTTTTAATTCCGCAGCAAGCAGTGTTGACTCATCATCAGACTTTTCCCGCACATCATAACCCGCGCTGACAATTGCCTTTTTTAACTCCTCAACCGGGGTGATTTTCGGGTCATACTCCACGACCGCCTCTTCAGTGGCAAAGTTCACCTGTGCCAGTTTCACACCGGGCAGGCGGTTAAGCGTTTTCTCAACTGTCAAGGCGCAACCGGCACAGGACATACCGCTGATGCCGATAATGGTGGTTTCGGTTCTGGTGAGTTTGGGTTTTGCCCCGGACATCGGGACCTTTGCGTTACCCGGGGCTAGAAAACGGTCTGGACTTTCCTTAAATCTTTTCAGGCAGGCGGTGTTACAGAAATAGTAGGTTTTGCCCTGATACTCCCATCTACCCGCTTCAGTTCCTTCGCTTACCTCCATCCCGCAGACCGGGTCAATGTGGATTCTCTTATTTTGGGTCATTTTATAATTAGACCCGGAATGGAAATAGTCAGATGCTTGATTATGACTTCAATTTTTTCAGCTAACCTTTTGCAGGATTGCGAGATGTAGATGTGCGCGGTGGTAACTGATTTTCAGAAAACAACTTCAATTGCTTCAGTAAAAATTGGGCTATTCTTTTTTCTGTTAAGGCGCAATAATTTTCATCAATATCATAAGCAATATATTTTCTTTTTGTTTTTAGCGCGGCAATACAAGTGGTGCCACTGCCAGCAAATGGGTCTAAAACAACTTCACCTTCAAAGGTATAAAGCTGGATTAAACGATAGGGCAGTTCAACCGGGAAAGGTGCAGGATGTCCGACTTTAGACGCTCGCTCTGCAGCAAATCTCCAAACACTTTTTGTAAACTCCAGAAATTCCTCTTTTGTAATGGTGCTTTTTCTCTTATATGGATTTAACCTCGTAAATGTATCTTTACAAAAGACAAGGATGTATTCGTGAATATCGCGCAGTACCGGATTATTGGCTTTTAAGTATGTTCCCCACGCCGTTGAAGGACTGGCACTGCTTCCTTTATCCCAGAGAATTTCGCCTCGCATCAGGAAACCTATTGATTGCATATCTTCGATGATGTAGCTGTGAAGCGGTATATAGGGTTTTCTCCCTAAATTAGCCACATTTATACAGGCTCTACCACCGGGGACCAAAACTCTGTATGTCTCGGTAAATACACGTCTTAGTAATTCTCTATACTCTTTTAAGGACAGGTCTTCATCGTATTCTTTACCAACATTGTAGGGGGGCGAAGTAACCATCAAATGGACACTGTTATCCGGGAGTTCTGTCATAAATTCGCTACTTTTACAGAAAATTCTATTTATGTTTTGTGGGTCAATCTGGTTTTCTATATATTTAACCTTTTTTTCTTGGTTTAATCCCTCGTAGAGTTTGCTCCTGTAGAACCGTGATGAGTCATGATTAATTCTGCCTGGTGTACCGAAGGCACTGGTTTGAGTTCCTGTTTTTCTCTTACTGTAAGGAGTTTTAGTTTTCATCGCGATTTACTCTGTTGCCTGGCGCAAAAGGTCCAGAAACTTCTGTGCTTTTGCTTCGTATGTTGTTTCTCTATTGGCTATCTCGATAATTTCTCCCAGTTTTCTTCGTGTTTGCATACTTGAGAAAAACTCTCTTTCTTCCTGCAAAAGATTTATGGTATATCGTTTCAACTCTTCATAATCGTCAAATCTATAAAACCCTTTGAACGGTGTTGATTTAATATTTTCTCCGTCACTGTCGAGTGGATTCGGGTTTACTGACCAGAGTCCCTGGATAATGCCATTTCTTTTTAATAGGTCAACTTTTTCATAATAACTCCGGGTGATGGGGGTGTTGCCGATGATAATAATTGGAATTTTTGTAGCGGCAAAGCTTGAAACGCGGATGTTGATACTTTTACCAATTGCTTTTAACATTGTGTCTGACCTCAAAAGCCCGGGATTACCCTGATGGGTTCTGTAATCACCGATGCAAACCAAACTTTTAGTTGCTGGGGTAAATTCCCAATTCCAGACTACGGACATTTTAACTTCAATAATCATTAAAATATTTTCTGGTTTTTGTACAAGATCTTTTGTTTTACAGATAGCAATATCGGCTGGCGACTGATTTGATAATCCTATCTCTTCGGCGATTACTCTCTGAACAGCATATCCACCGGCCAGGCTGGCGATTTTGTCCAATAACTCAGCGGTCCATTTTTCCGTATAGGAGCCAATCAATTAGTTTCTGCTCTGGAGGGTCGTTTTTGTCCCAACATATTTTTTGGGCCAGTAAGCCAGATACTTTTTATCTTTCGTGATGTAAAAAAGCTGCTCCGGGGTTGCAAACTCAAGGGATTTTATGAAAAAATCCTTTTCTCGTTCTTTATTCCAGAGAGTATGCATAATAATTTTATTGACTCCTAAACCTTAACCTCTAATGCTTTTGCGAATATTGCCATTACCTGAACTAAGAACTTTTAATAACGCAACTTTCAATTATATATTATAATACTGAATAGTTTAATATCAAGCAAGCCAGTTGATTATATATTCTACGAAATTTTTTAACTTCTTGTTGGGATGCTTATTTATATTTTCCCCATTTTACCTTTGTAGCAGATTTAGAATTTTCCTCGACCTTGTTGTCCTGTTTTTTAACTAATATTAAATACTTAATCCCTCGTAAAAAGAAATTGAATTTTTGAGCCCGGTAGTATTGTTTATTTTTTATCTCTAAAATAGAATTTCAGATTTTCCCTCACCCAATCATAAAAATCTATTTCTAAAAACTCTATAAAATCTTTTAAATTTCTTTCAGAAAATTTAATACTTCTGTCTTTACAATATTCTTTATAAATTTTTTTTACTTCGTTTTTATAATCCATACTTATCTTTTCCAAACAATATGGCTATTGATATTATGTTTTTCATAACTTTCTAGAATTTCAGCACAAAAATTTTTCAATTCTTCGTTGCCTTCGCTTTTCGCTAATTCATAAAGGCGGATAAACATTTTCTTTCCTGCTTCGGTTTGTTTTAGGGTTTTCTTTATAAAGTTGTGTTGGGCACACAAAGTTTGTCCATTTTCTATCGTTGATTTTCCTCCAAGATATTTTGGCTTAATATGGTCAACCTGTAATTCAACGCCTTCTTTTTTACCTCTTCCACAAATCACACATTTATAACCATCTCTTCTCAAAATTATTTCTTTTTGTTCAGGTGTAAAATCTTCTAATTCTCTTTGTTTGACTGCATCAGGGTCATAACGATAAATTCCCTTTTTGACTTTTATCAAAAACCCTATCTCGTGTAGGTTTCTAATTGACCGCCAAGTATCTCTCGGTTTTTTGTTATAAAGCCGCTTATATCTAGTTTCTACCCAGTCAACGACTGGTCCGTGCGGCATATCTTCTTTTGGGTGTGTCTTAAAGTATTCAATAAGTAAATCCCTAATTGATTTATTCTTTTTCTTCATGGTTGTAGTAGGTTAATAAACTTGATTGATTTATTCTTGCCTCTTGTTGTAAGCGTCTTATTGCCAGATCACAGTATCCCTTATCAATTTCAACACCTATCCCTTTCCTGTTATTAAGATAAGAGGCAATTAAAGTTGTACCACTTCCTAAAAATGGGTCAAGAATCGTATCACCAACAAAAGTAAATAATTTTATGCAGCGATGCGGCAATTCCACTGGAAACGGAGCGGGATGCCCCACCCTTTTTTTGCTTTCGCCACTAAAATTCCAAACACCGTTAGTCCACTGCATAAATTCTTTTTTAGTTATGTCTGATCTTTTACTACCACTTGTTTTTTTCCAATTCTTTTTATAAAGAATCAAAATTATCTCTACGGGCGCAATAACATATGGAGCAGCGGCTGACATAAAAGAACCCCAAGCTGTTCTTCTTGAAATATTACCTTCATTCCAAATAATCGTTGAGTGATACTTCCAGCCAGTGTCTTTTGCGATTTTTGTAATATCAGCGCCCACCGACTGTTGTCCCCCCTTATTTTTATCAAGTGGGATATTCAGACAAAAACGACCATCGTCTTTTGCTAATTCGTAACATTTAGCAATCCATTTTTTCGTAAACTCCAAATAGTCATCATAAGAAAGATTATCTCTGTGAGTATTATAATGAATATCTATATTATAAGGCGGCGAAGTAACAATTAAATCAATAGAAGATTTGGGAATTGCAGTAATCTTCAAAAAATTATCTTTGTAAATCAGAATATTTTTACTTTCAAAATAAAGATTCGTTCTTGTAATATCTTTTTTTGTTGTATTGCTAGCTGTTATGATTTTCATAAAGTTTTATTAAATCTTGAAATTCCATATCTATGTTTTACTTTTTTAATAACTCATCTATTGAAACACCTAACGCTTTGGCGATTTTTGCCATCCCCATATAATACCAAAATATTAAAAATCAAGCAAGCAAATTAATTACAGAGTTTTCTAACGGTGTCTTTCAAACTATGTTAGAACTTTTGCTAAAAATAATTATACAAACTTAAAGGCGTAAAATCAAGATTAGAAATTTGAGAAAAGATATTTTTTGGGAAAGGGAAACACAAGGGTTTGTCCAATTTCGTCGGACTTCATACCTTGCTTAAATATCTTACCACACTTTCAGCGTGGCAGTTTTCCTCTGCCAATTTCATCGGCAGAGTTCTTATACAAAAATATCTATAGCATTGAACAATTTTCCCATAAAACAAATAAATTTTGTTTTGTAATTTTTTAATTGATTTTTAGAAAAAATTTTAGTATTATAATGCTTGACTTGAGAAGTTTATTTAAAACGGAGAGTGTATTATGGGAGCACATGTATTTATCGTAAATGAGGATACTTTTCCAATTACACAGTTTAGATGTGTGGCTGCTGTGGTAAGAGAGAAGGAAGGTGGGCAATATGTGGAGAAAACAAGAGCAGATATTCTGGCTGATATATCCTGCATAAGAAAAGGCGATAGAATTTTTTTCTATGAGATTAACAACGGTTTCCACGGAATTTACGAAGCAAAGGGCACAGCGTTTATTGATGAAGATGAGATTGAAGGTGAACATAACAAATATTTGTTTGGAAGTGAACAAAATCCTCATTATACAAGAGATTCTTTAATTTTACCTAATCGTGTTTTAATAAAACCAAGATTATATTTAGAAAAACCTATCAATGAATGGCGAAACGCATCCCAGAGTGCCTTTGGAAGGTTCACCTCTGCTATTGACTTAAGATCAATTTTTTACAAGAAGGTATTAGGTAGAGGGAAAAGTATTACACATCTATTTCCCGAAGAAGAAAATAAACTAACTGAATTGTTGTTAAAATATAATAAAGAAAAAAGCAAGAAGCTGAACTTGAAACCTTATAAACCTAATAATCCCAAACGAATAATTTTTGATTTAACACCAACAGAAACTGGGGAAGTTAAGTATGAAAAAATTTTAGAAGGTTGGATAATCCAAAACATAGATAATCCTTCTGCTAACACAAATCTATTTCTGGGCAACTTGGAAGAGATAGAATGTTTTGCTAATTATGTACCTGTTTCAATCGCTGGTGGTAATTTGGACATTCTTGTATATCACAAAAAAGGAATAGTAATATAAGACATAAAATAACAATTATAGAATTAAAAAAAGGAAAAGTAGTGGAGAATGATATAATACAAATGGAAAGTTATGTTAAATGGGCATTTGAAAACCTAACAAAAACTTTAATAGAAAGGCCAACAAAAGTAGAAATTAGTTCATCTATAAAAGAGGAAATAATACAACCAGTTCTTATAGGAAAAGAAATTAATGATTCTGCTATTGAGAGATGTAAACATTATACATTAAATCAAAGAAAACCCATTTTAATATCTTACGATTTAGACCATGAAAATTACAAAATATTATTTAAAAATATAAAATATTAAAGATTATTTGGAACAGGTTTTATTATTATGTTGCCAATAAATAAAATAATTTGTGGAGATGCGCTGGATACATTAAAATTATTACCTGGCGAGTCAATTCACCTTGCTATTACATCTCCACCTTATAATCTTAATAAACCGTATAGTAATCATAATGACCTTATGAAATATGACGACTATCTTGATTGGATGAGGCAAATATGGAAAGAGACAAAAAGAGTTTTGGTGGAAGGTGGAAGGTTATGTATAAATATTGGAGAAAATAAAAGACAAAATATTACTTATCCAACATACAGTGCTTTTATCCAGCAATGTGTGGATTTAAAAATGCTTTATAGAGGAACTCTTATTTGGAATAAACACAGTGCGGCAAAACATTGTGCTTGGGGGAGTTGGAACAGTTGTAGTAATCCACATATCGTTCCTCGTCACGAATATATTATTGTTTTTTCAAAAGGTCAATGGAAACTTGAAGGAAATCCCCAAAATTGTGATTTAGATAAAAAGGAATTTATGGAATATACACGCAGTATTTGGGTTTTTGCACCTGAAAGTAGGAATAAAATTGGTCATCCCGCTCCTTTTCCAGAAGAATTGCCCTATAGGTTAATTAAATTTTATTCTTACAAGGGAAATGTTGTTTTAGATATGTTTGCAGGAAGCGGGACAGTAGGGTTAGTAGCCCAAAAATTAGGTCGTGATTTCATTTTGATTGACAATTCTATGGAATATTGTAAACTTTCAGCATCGAGATTAAAGAAAGAACTTCCACCGTCTCTTTTTGAGAAAAGCATTTCAAATATTGAAATAATTACTTATGAAAAATTGAAGTCAGAAAAAGGACCTAAAATGCCTTTAGTAATTGCAGAGAAAAAAACACATTATACTTCAAGAAAACATAAAAAATCCCACCTGTTTCGAGAGAAGTCCAATATTATATAACTAAAATTTTTTCTAAAAATCAATTAAAAAATTACAAAACAAAATTTATTTGTTTTATGGGAAAATTGTTCAATGCTATAGATATTTTTGTATAAGAACTCTGCCGATGAAATTGGCAGAGGAAAACTGCCACGCTGAAAGTGTGGTAAGATATTTAAGCAAGGTATGAAGTCCGACGAAATTGGACAAACCCTTGTGTTTCCCTTTCCCAAAAAATATCTTTTCTCAAATTTCTAATCTTGATTTTACGCCTTTAAGTTTGTATAATTATTTTTAGCAAAAGTTCTAACATAGTTTGAAAGACACCGCCAAGACCTACAAAGTGAATTGTTTTGAAAAAGGAAGTTAAAATCGGGGAAAGAATTTTTGGCAGTTTGAAAATAGGAAAAAGGGATTTTCTTGACGGAATAATTATTTTTTGAAATAAAATTAAATGGCTCTTTCAAAGAAAAAGAAAGTTGCTTGTCTTTCAAAACAAAGTTATTCCAATAAAATTGGAATTTATACTTTGTCAAAGTAAAATGAATCTGTTTTCAGAGATTTCTTAATAATTTAGGGGAATATAAAAATGTGTAATAAAATATTTTTAACTGTAGGCGAACTGCTTACTACTTTAGGAACGATTTTGGTTTTATGTGAATTCTTTTATTTGGTTGCTTTAGATAAGATGACAAAAAAACTTGGTCAATTGTGGGCAGGAAAACAGATTAAATCCTCCTGCATAGATAAATTTCTTGAATTATTAGTTAAGTATTTTCAAAAAGGTGTTAATGCTTACGGTCCAGATATAGAAAAAGAAATGAAAATAAGAGAAAATATGCTGAAAGTTTTTCGTATAGCTATAATTTTTCTTATTCTGGGACTGACTTTGAAAGTATTGGGTATTTGGTTATAATAAAAACATGACTAAATATTTTCTCTATGCAAGGAAATCAACCGAATCAGAGGATAGACAGGTTTTGTCTATTGAAGCACAAATTACTGAATTGAGAGAGTTTGCTAAAAAAGAAAATCTCACCATTATTGCAGAATTTACTGAATCAATGTCAGCAAAAGAACCAGGCAGACCTATGTTTAATGAAATGCTGGCAAAGATTGAAAAAGGAGAAGCAGATAGGATTATTGCTTGGCACCCTGACCGACTTGCAAGAAATTCTGTTGACGGTGGAAGAATTATTTATCTTGTTGATACAGGTAAAATCAAGGACTTAAAATTTCCTACTTTTAGATTTGACAATAACGCTTATGGTAAATTTATTTTAACTATCGCTTTCGGACAATCAAAATATTACACTGATAACCTTTCAGAAAATATAAAAAGAGGAATAAGGCAAAAACTTCGTAAAGGTATCTGGCCACAGTGGGCACCGTTGGGATACTCAAATGACTACAAAACAAAAACAATTGTTATTGACGAACAAAAGGCACCTCTTATAAAGAAAGCATTTGAACTTTATGCGACAGGTAATCACTCATTAAAAACTTTGAAAGATATTTTATACAATGAAGGCTTAATCGGTAAAAAGAATAAATCTTTAAGTGTAAGTAATATAGAATATTTTTTGAAAAATCCTTTCTATTACGGTGTTATTCGTTATAATGGTGAACTATATGAGGGAACACATCCACCGATTATAACAAAACAACTTTTTGATAAGGTTCAAGATATTTTGAAACAAAGACACAGAGCAACGAGAAAGAAAAAATATAATTTTGTATTTCGTGGGTTTATCAAATGTGGTGAATGTGGAGCAATGATAACCGCAGAGACAAAGAAAAAGAAATATGTTTATTACCATTGCACCAAACGGAAAGAAAAATGTTATCAACCGTTTAATACTACTGAACAGGATTTAACAAATCAAATTGTTTATGGATTATCGAAAATCTGGCTAAACGATAAAACAATAAACAAGATTTTACAGGACTTTGAGAAATACAGAGGAAAAGAAAACAACAATCTTTCTTATCAGGTTCAATAATCAGAAAAAGAAATTTCAATTATACAGCAAAAATTGAATAGATTATTAGATGGTTATGTTAGTGGGTTGATTACACCTACAGAATATCAGGAAAAGAAACAAATTTTAATTGAACAAAAAGTTGGGTTAAAGCAAAAATTGGACAGTTTACAGAAAAATCAACAGGTTGGTTCGAACTGGCAAAAGATATAATATTTACCTGTAATTCCGTCAGTAAAATTGTAAAAGAAAGGAATTATCAAAAATTAGTAGAAATCTGTCAAAAAGCAGGTTCGAACTTTGTTTTGAAAGACAAGCAACTTTCTTTTTCTTTGAAAGAGCCATTTAATTTTATTTCAAAAAATAATTATTCCGTCAAGAAAATCCCTTTTTCCTATTTTCAAACTGCCAAAAATTCTTTCCCCGATTTTAACTTCCTTTTTCAAAACAATTCACTTTGTAGGTCTTGGCGGAGAGGGTGGGATTCGAACCCACGGTACCCTATCGGGTACACATGCTCTCCAGGCATGCCCGTTCGTCCACTCCGGCACCTCTCCGGTGCTACTGGTGAAGGTTAACGGATTCTTATTAAATGTCAATTTTGAATGCGGGAGTTTGACAACGCAGATTGGGTTGATATATTTAGACAATGCTCGGCATATCGTTGCTTTTAGGATCGTTAGCGATTATCGGTCAACTTCCAGAAGTGGTTTTTACCCTGGGACGTTCGCCGGTTGATTCGGTGATTTATATGACAACCGGGAGTTTCTTTTCGCAGGATACCGATGATGTGGTCTTGGTTCATCTAATCGGTGATGCTAATGTCCGCTATGTAGATAAACCGCAGGAGTTATTTAAGGTGCCGATGTACTGGCTCTGGTTGATGAAGCAGAGCGAAAAAGGTTTTTTCCCGCGCTGGCGTTCTGAATTGCTCATCGGACGGACAGCCATAAAGGCAAATTTGACTCCAGATGTCTGGGCAGTAGGAGATTTTGATTTAGATTCACTCGCGGAACTTTTGATATTATCCGGTGATTCGGGCAGGCTGTTCCATTTTAATGGTGAATCACTGCAAACAGAGAGGTTCTTTTTTAAATACGGACCGGTTTACGATATGGTCTCCGCGGATATGGACAATGACGGTTACCAGGAACTGGTGATGCTTAAGCAGATACGAGATTCCAGCGGAATAAACGATGTTATTCAGGTGTTTCAGATCGTTGGTACTGATCTGCGTCCGAGAGGTAAACCGGTTTTACTGCCGGTAGAGAGTATCGCCTTGCAGTACACACTTCTTGGAACTGCCCGTCTGGAGGATTATCCAGGCACACCGGTGATCGTTGCGGCGGAATATTCGGAACTGCGTCCCAGTAGATATTATGTATTTTATCCGGTGGCAAGTGACTCCTTTGTGGTAACAGGCCAACCGTTTCCTTATCGGGAGTGGTTTTCGAAAGAAGAGACACTCTGTGCTGGGCGATTAAGGCTTTTTAATATTGGTGATACGCTGGTTGGTTTGGGATATTTTGTGCCTGGCGCGGGTGGCGGGAGTGGCTTGAGTTATGCGGCACTCCAGGACGGCGAATGGCGAATACTGCGATTAAAGGATTGGCGAAAAAATTTGGCGAGTAATGTTTGCCGGGTCAGAAACGGCTGGCTGGAACTGCGCCGGGGTAATTTTTTTCTGTATTACGGGGATCCCTTTTACTGGCGGTAAGGAGTTGACTATTTTGCCGGTATAAATAAAATCGGCTGGTGCGAAAGTTGTCGGTTTACCAGCGGGACCTACTCTTTGCACTGGCCCATCAGATTCAGGAGACTGCCCACTATCTTGACATTGAGACCGGAGAAGTGATTCCGGTATTCAGTTTTAACCGTAACGAAATTTTAGCCCTGATAAAACAGAACCCCGCTCGGTATATTCGACTGGTGCCCCAGACAACTAAGGAGGGGCGAGAGATGATCCAGCAATTCATTGCCACCGTGTCCAGAGCGGATTTAAAGGCACGGTTGAGCCAGGCGATCAGTACCGGTAGGATTTTCAGCCAGTTCCGGGCGGTGCTGATGGACTTTCCAGAGGAGTTAAAAAGGTGGCATCAATTTCGGATAATGGTTTTGACTGAGCCACTTAAGAGAAAACTGCTGGAAGAGGGAATAGAACTGGTGTTGGTCAATGATGAGGAGAGATGTCCGAATCCGCCAGATGAGGGTATAGAGTTTTAGTCCATCAGGACAAACTTTTTGCTTATTTCTGATTTTCCCACAGTCATTCGTATAAGATAGACTCCGGCGGGGAGGCGCTGTCCGGATGGGGTAACGCAATGCCAGTTGATAGAGTAAGCACCTGGTGTTTTGGTCTCGTTGATTAGGTTTGCGACCGTTCTGCCGGCGATATCGTAGATAGCAAGTTTAATTGTGCTCCTTATCGGTAAGATGTAGTTGATTTTCAGGTGTTCACCGGTAATGGACCGGTTGAGGGTTAACTGTGGGTACCCGGGCAATGGTTGTCCTTTGTTTTCTGCGATGCCAACATTAACAGTGTGCATATCAAGGATCCACTCGTTCGGGTCAAACTCCACTTCGGTGGGCTCCTGGGCAAAGAGGAACCGATTGCGTTGTGGGTTGGCGTGAACCTGGTAACGGATAATGGTATCGCTACCGGAGAAGTGAACTTTGATCTCTACTGGAATGCGGAAAGTCCGGGGGGCGCCGTTCATATTGTTCTGGGAGAGGTCAACAATCAATTCCCAGGAGTCGGCAACCGGGTTTGCCTGCCAGCCGATAGTATAAATTGGATAACCAAGGCTATAGACCCATTCATCAAAGAACCAAAGCAGGTCCAGTCCACTGATACGTTCACAGATCCGGCGGTAGTCTTCGGTTGAGGCATTGCTGTATTTCAGACTTTCACCGTAGGCACGCAGGGCAGCAAAGAAGATACCGGGGCCTTCCCAGATGGTATCGCCCATTACATATCTAAGCATATGTTGCACCCAGGCGCCTTTACAGTAAGAGTGTCCCCAATCGAATTCGTGGCCCGCGGGTGGGGCATAAATCGGATGGGCATCGGTTGATTCTTCTTCAAAATAGTCGGCTGCACGGGAGCGAATTAGATTTAGAAACGCATCTAAGCCCTGCTGATGCCAGGTGTAAAGTTCATCTGAATAGGTGGCAAAACCCTCATTCAGCCAGATGTTGCGCCAGTCAAGGCAGGTTACCATATCGCCCCACCAGTGATGGGAAAGTTCGTGAGCGATGCCGTTATCGTTGCCCACTTGGATCCAATAACGATGTACCATAGTCAGGGTCTGGTTTTCCATTCCTCCCCAGGGAAACGGATAGGCAACCACATGGCCATACTTTTCAAATGGATACGGTCCGTAAAAAAGCGAATCAGCAAAGAACTCAAGCATATCGATGATATTGCGGAAGGCGTTAACCGCTCGGGTTGAGTCCTGGGGCCACATAAAGTTTTGCACATAGAGGGATTCACCAGGAGCGGGATAATACCACTGTTTGAAACTTGCCCAGCGGGAGGCGGCGAATGTTATGAGATAGGTGCTGATTGGATAGCGGTGGGTCCACCAGCAGGTTTTTTTACCGGCATTGACGGTTACGCTGTCTAAAATACCGTTAGAACAGCCAGACATTGAGTCCGGAGTGGTGATATTTACCTGACAGCCTCGCTCTGCCTTGTCCCAGGGTTCGTCAAAGCAGGGAAACCAGTAACGGGAGTCGTAGGGCTGGGTGGTGGAATAACAGATGGAGTATGGTATTCCCTGGACACCACGGTTGTAAAAGTAAAATCCGCGGTTCTGGATACCGGTGTTGCGCCGGTAGTAGATGTCAACCGCAAGCGATTCACCGTCGTTGAATTCACGGTCCAGATCAATCAGGAGGCGACCGTTGCCGGTGGTGAAGTTGCAGACATTGCCGGCGCGCCGGACCGAGTCGCAAACAAGGTTGACAAAATGCAGGCTGAAGGTGTCAAAACCGTTGTGCCGGGCGATCAGTTCAACACGGCAGTGAGCAGTCATCGCACCAGAGTTCATTGGCAGGTCAAGGTCAATCCGATAGAACCGGACATCAAAGTGATGGGTAGACTCAGCGCAGGTAAGTTCATCTCTGGGGAAAAGATTGTATTTGCCCTCGGTAGTGAAAAGCCGGGCATAGCCCAGGGTGCTGATAATAAACACCAAAACAATTAATTTTTTCATATCGCTCCTTTACTTTTATTAAATTTTAAACTTTTTTTGGGGAAAGACAATGGTCAGCAGGACAAAAGAGATCAGACTGATGATGATGCCCGGGATAAAGCCGTGGATTTTAAGCGGGTTTTTCAGTGCCAGCCATATCAGGGCGGTCAAAGAGCCGGCAAGCATTGAGACGAAGGCGGCGGGGCGACTTGTCTTCTGCCAGTAGAGTCCAAAAAGATAGGGCCAGAGTGTGGTGGATGCGATCACTGCCCAGGCAAAACCGGTGATCGCGAGGATCATTGCCGGTGGTTTGATCGCGATAATGAAGGCAGTGATGCCAATGCCGGCAGCAACCAGTCGGGAGATTAGCACCTCTTTACCGGAAGTTAAATCTATTTTGAGACTGTCACGCATCAGGTCCTTGACAATAGCACTGGCAGCGGTGATTAAGACCGCGGAAAATGTGGACATACCAGCGGCAATAACACCGGTGAGAAAGATGGCACTGGCAAACGGCGCAAGGGTTGATTTTACCAGATGGGGGATCGCCTGGTCAGGATTAGTAAGATTGGGGAAAAACAACCGGGTGGCAGCGCCGTTAAAGTAGGGTAGTAGTGCCATTGAGGCGCCAATGGTTGCAAGAACCGTACCCAGTTTTAACACCTTCAAACTTTTTATGGAGTAGAATCTGCTGACCAGTTGGGGCATACCCCAGACGCCGAAGGAAACGATCGCCGAATAAGACAAAAGCCCTGCCCAGTTCCAGGCGCCGGGAGTCTGAACATACTTACCCGCTTCAATACTGCTGAGCCGGGTGAACAGTTGCGTCAAACTACCAGCCCGGCCAATCGTGGCGATAGTCAGCAGTAACAGTCCGAAGAGCATCACCCAAGCCTGAAAAAATCCGGTCCAGACTACTGCCAGATAACCACCTAACGCAACATAGACGATGATCACCACACCGGAGATCAAAAGTCCATAAATATATGGTAGATCCATTAGCACCGCGAAGGCATGCCCCATTCCCTGTAAGACTGAGACGCTGTAAATGGTAAGGAAAAGACCGATGACCAGTGCGGAGAAAACCCGGGCTTCAGGTGAAGAGTGCCGTTTGGCAATCAGGTCGGGTAGGGTCAGTGAGTTCAGACGGGCGGTTAAGGCGCGGGTTCTCTTGCCCAGAACTACCCAGGCAAGGAAGGTGCCTACCAAGACATTGGTAGCACCGACCCAGAGTGTTGTCATACCGTATTTGTAGCCAAATCCGCCACCGCCGATTATGACTACGGATGAAAAATAGGCAGCAACAAAGGAGAAGGCGGTTACCCAGGGTCCAAGTGAGCGTGAGCCGAGATAGAAACCTTCGGCAGAGCGTTTCATTCGGGCACTGGTCAGAATGCCGATGAGAAAAAGTGTGATAAGGTAAAAGAACAGCGTCAGGGCATAAATGAGGTTCGGGTTCATCACTCTTTAATTTGAGCAAAAACCGCCCAGATGAGTGCCAGGAGTATCGTACCCAGGGCAACCAGCACTGCGGCAAAGGTTAGCCAGTGGCAACCGAAAGGCCCATTCACAAGAAATTAAATATAACTTTTTGAACAAGCGAGTCAATAATAAACTGCTTGACCTGAAGAATTTTTAGTGTAATATTATATTAAATACCGGCGAAGGATATGAAGCGCCGGTAGGTAAGGATTTGGGTAATATTAACGAAAGGAGTAGGTATGCGGAAATCAGGGTTAGTATTACTGGCGCTGTTTTTGGCACTGGCAATCGGTGCTGAGGAGCGCTGGTTGAGTCCCACACCAACCCATCATTACACAATTCCGAATCCGGAACCGGGTATCTTTCCCCCGGCATATGAGCCGTTTTTTTTGGTTGTTGACACATTCAAATACGACGACAATATGCCGGCGAGTGCCTGGGCATGGAATCAGGGGGGTAATGGCTGGGGTGTGAAGTTTATCAGCCCGGCAGATGCCTTTACGCTGAAGGGAGCACTGGTTCACTTTTACTCTGGTTGGCCAGCTCCAGGTGGTGACCGGGCGATGGTGAAGGTGTATGCGGATGATGGTCCAGGCGGTTCACCAGGGACTGAACTATGGCATTCGGATACACTGACCATTACCCGGGGTCAGTGGAATTATGTTCCGATTGATGAGCCGATAGTCGGTTCCAATTACTACATTTTCTATGTTCAAGTTGACTCCTATCCGATCTGCCCCGGGCTTTCCATTGATGTGGCGCTCAATGCTCCATCCCATCGGATGTGGTCATATCTAAATGGCGCGTTTTCCGAGGATAGCCGTCGGGGCGAGTGGCTGATCCGTTCGGTTGTGGAATGGGACCCACCCACTACTGATGCGGCAACGCTTTATTTCGCTTCGTCAATGCCCATTGACACTCTGCCTAACACCATTTTGAATATTCGGGCGACTATCAGAAATCTGGGCACCGGAGATTTGCCGATGGGCACACCGGTCCGGCTGATGATCACGGGTCCGCAGGGATATATCTATGAGGACACAATGAACACCAGTGCGAATTTAACCCGTGGCCAGACAGCGCAGATGAACTTTTCGCCACCGTGGCGCACACCAACGGTTGAGGGCAACTACCGAATATATGTCTGGACTGAAGCGGCAGGTGAGCAGTATCCAGCAGACGACACCATCATTTACGATTTGGGCGTTGCCCGCTGGATTGAGTATGCTAACTACAA
>Ga0209102_1000098_pt1 | contig 58267 bp, 50 predicted proteins | sample ConPoolayeHmetaG_FD_185483 | JGI IMG/M metagenome (GOLD analysis project Ga0209102, IMG submission 185483) | Hot spring microbial mat communities from California, USA to study Microbial Dark Matter (Phase II) - Cone Pool mat layer H metaG... ... | reverse complement strand
AAGGATATAAAGAAGACGGTGCTTTTGAGATAACCAAAAATTTTCCACCACAATGATTAGGGGATTTGAGCAATAAGAGGCGGTAATAAAATTAAAACTGACGCCGGGACCGGTAATAAGTCAAAAGGAAGGTTTTTAGACAAACTCAAACCCCATTAGAAGTTGCGGTCGTATTAGGAAAGAGGATAAGTCCACATCGGGACTTCTAACGGGATAAACACAAACCACAGATTAACCCAGATGAACACAGAAGAAAAGAAAAAGGACTGTGTTTACCAGTGTTTGCCTGTGGTTAAAAATCTGTGGTTTTTAGGAAATACTAAACTTTTACCCTTTATTCACCTGTTGCAAAATTAACCATAACTATAGTTATATAACTATAGTTATAGTCTTCAAAGCCCCTTTTTTACCACTAAGTCTTTGATTTTACAGGGCTTAGGGGATTTTTTAAGGAAGATAGGGGGTAGCCCTCTGGGTCGCCTTCTTGGTCTAGTTTATAACCTAATTCTTTGCCTAATCCTCTGACTAATTGAAGGTCTAATTCTCTTTCTAATTCTTTAACTAGCCGAAAGGCTAATTAAGTTTCTAATCCTCTGACTAATCATCTGGTTAACAAAGGGGCTAATTCTTTGGCTAATTCTCGGTCTAATTCTTGGTCTAATTGAGAATCTAATTCAAAGCCTAATTGACGGTCTAATACGTTTGGGTTGACTTTTTTTCACTCTTTGGATATAATTCAATTATGAAAAAAGAGGTAATCGTGGTTTTTGGGGTTTTCTCTCTTTATCTGACCTCTTATTCTCTTCAATATATTGAATCTTCTTCTGGTTTAATCCCTCCGACCTTAGAGGGTGGCCGGACCGAGATTGAAATGGCGGATATAAATAATGATGGTAATCTGGATTTACTCTCTATTGGTGACCACGGTTCTCCGTATATCAATAGTGACCAACACGGGATAATGGTCTGGTTTGGTGACGGACAGGGAAATTGGCGTGTTTATATGAATGGTAATTTTGGCTACGGTGGGATTGCGGTCGGTGATGTGAATAATGACGGCTATTTAGATTGCGGTTATGGTATGCATCACAACTATTCCTCCAATGACTTTGGCGACCAGGTAATGGAGGTTGCCTTAGGTGACGGCACCGGCAGAAACTGGACCCCCTGGGATGATAGTCTGGGGATGCACGGACAGGATTGGGGGATGTTTGGCACCGATTTTGGTGATGTTGACAATGACGGTGATTTAGACATTGGCTCAATATCCTTTGGGGCCGATGATGGCATTCACATCTACTTAAACCAGCGCGACGGCACCTGGCGGCGCAGTTTTGGCTTTATCGGTGGGAATTCTAATATGGATTTCATCTTCGGCGATATAAATAGAGATGGTTTTCTTGATTTTGCCTCGGCTCATCAATACGGTAGCGTTTATCTGGGAAATGGTCAAGGTTCTTTTACCCAGGCAAATCGGAATTTACCGCCGCCTGGTTCCAATAATGCCTACCGGAGTGTTGATTTAGGTGATGTTGATAATGACGGTGGTATGGATTTAGGGTTTATCACTCCGCAGGGTGCGGTTTCGGTCTGGAGCTTTAATGAAGCCGGGGATACCTGGGTGAACTTTTCCGGCGACTTACCGAGGAGCGGTAATTATCGCCGAATCCAACTCTTTGATATGGATACCGATGGATTTCTGGATGTCATCGCCCAGGTTGGGTGCACATTAAAAATCTGGCTCGGTAATGGTCAGGGGGTGTGGTATGAGACATTGCGAATTATTACCTCTCCTTCTTCTGGTTACAGTCAGGCATTAAGGGTTGGTGGTGACTGCGACCATAACGGCTATCCGGATATTGCCACCGTCATAAACGAAAATAACCGCAATCGCTTCCGTTTCTTTAAGGAGACCTCCCAGCCGACCGATTTAAGTATCAAACCGCTATTTCCTCGGGGCGGGGAAAAATTTATTGGCAATTCTATAAACTTCATCAAATGGATTAGTGCCGTCCCTAATAATCAGACCTCAACGGTAAGGATTGAATTCTCCTCTCAGGGACCGACCGGACCCTGGACCACAATTTACCACAACCTACAAAACAATGGTCTAAAACAGTGGCGAATTCCTAATTCACCATCAAACAACTGCTACCTCCGCTTTTCTGTTTCAACACCTACGGAGACCGCCTTTGTTATTACCCCCAGACCTTTTACTATCCTTGGCTCAACCTTCATCTCCGAACTGTCCCTTATTAAAGAGGAGAAGAAAAATCTCCCTACGACCTATCTCATTGCCGGAGCGGTTATTAGAATCCCGATTTTTTTATCCAATCCCGGGCAAGTCTCAATAAAAACCTATGGGATAAATGGGCGAATTATTTATTCCGAAGAGAGGAGATTGGATGCCAAAGCCCAAATCTTAGAATTAAGAGACTACCGATTAGCCGATGGGATTTATTTCCTCTATCTCACCTCTCCGGAAATAAATAAGAAGATAAAGATAATAAAATTGACCTCAACTTTCGGAAAGCCTAAGTTTTAAGAGTGCTAATATAATTAACGGACACCGGCACGGTGGAAAAGAGTGGTCGCAAAGATAATCCAAATTAGATAGAGCCCGAAGATAAGGTAAAATCCTTTCTTACCCCTCAGGTCATAGACGACGGTAAGTCCCAAACCAATAAGAAATAACCGCCAGATAGTAAAGAAGTCAAATTGAGAGAGAAAACGGAAAAGAAAGGTCTCTTGCCAAGCCGGCGGTAAAATGAGCGCCGGGCTGGTTAAGACGAAAGGTCGCTTCTTGATTAAAATCAGAAAGGTTCGGATGATATTCCCTAAACCGCTAATTAAGCCGGTGTTGACAATTAAGGCAAAGGTCATAAGAAAGGTGCCATCAGCGCCGAAGAGCGGTAGGGCAAAATTGATGATTACCGAAACAAGGAGAAGAAAGATAAGTGTTGAGACGATTAATAAAGCAAAGGTTATAACGAAATAAAGCGGGCTTGAGAAAAATCTCTTTGCCTTTTCCATCTGCTCTTCGGACGCCCCTCCCTTCTCCATCCTTTCTGTTATCTCATCAATGCTCACATAGCGGGTAGCGGTAAAAGTCTGAATTAAGGCACAGAGGAGGAGAATCACTAATGGGAGAAACCATATCGGCCTTTCCCTTAAAGAGAAAAAATAAGAACCGGGCGAACTGAATATCTGAAGTATCTTCATCGTCTTTGATTATAACCAAATTCTACTATTTTTCAATCCCTCTTGACAGAGGTGATGTTCTTGGTATAATGGTGGCTATGAAAAACGAGACGCAAAGCCAGAAGCAAGCCCACAGTTTTGAAGGTTTCGGTTTTTATCGGTGGTTTCTTATACTTTTTTTCATTCTCCTTTTCCCGGGTTGCAAAAGGAATAGAGCGCCAGAGATTTCTTTCTTTGAGGCACCGGCTTTTGGTATTAAGGACTCAGCGGTCTTATTCCGGGTTAAGGCAACCGACCCAGAAAAAGAGCAGGTTCAATTTATGTTTGACTGGGGAGATGGTTCACGGTCCCCTTGGTCTCCTTTCTTTCCTTCGGATTCTCTCTATGCCACTACCCATACATTTCGCGATACCCTTAAATTTTATGTTCGGGTGAAAGCCCGGGATATAAGGAATAAGGAGGGGCAGTGGTTGACGAAAGAATTAAGGGTTATTTCACCTTATTCGGGTATGGTCCTGTGGCGCTTCCGGTGTGAGGAGGAAGGGATTTTTGTCTCATCGCCGGCGATTGGTTCTGATGGCACAATCTATTGCGGATGCACCGAAAATCACCTCCACGCCTTGACCCCCGATGGAAAAGAGAAGACCGGCTTTCCGTTCACTACGGATGCTGCAATCGTCTCCTCACCCTTAATTGACGACAATGGGAATATTATCTTCGGAACCGAAGATGGTATCTTATATTCCATATCTCCCCAAGGGACACTCATTTGGTGGCTGGATTTAAATACCCCAATTCTCTCATCTCCTGGTTTAGGGCAGAACGGAGACATTTATCTCTCTACCGCGGAGAGCCTCTATGGGATAAGTGGCGGACAGATTATTTTTCGGGTTGGTCGACCGGGTGGCTTTGGTCTCTCTTCACCGGTGGTTGATATTAAAGGGACGATTTTTGTTGGTGGCGAGGTCTTTTCCGCCTATACCCCGGAGGGTGTGTTAAAATGGGAGATACCCCTTTCGGATGAAGCGCGGTCCTCACCGGCAATTGATGCCTTAGGTCGGGTTTACTTCGGCTGTGACGATGGCTCTTTCTACTGCCTGGATAATCAAGGGAATATTGTTTTTTTGAGAAATCTCCAAGACCCAATCACTACCTCACCAGTTATCTTCGGGAAATTTCTCATCGTGTCTAATGACGAAGGAAAGGTCTTCTGTTTTGACACATCCCGAGTAAGTTTATGGGAATTTGATGCCAAGGGACAGGTCTTATCAACTCCTCTAATCTCTAATCTTGGTGAGGTTTATATCGCGGTTGACTACGGGAAGCAGTCAGGTGATTCCCTTATTGCCCTTTCTCTAAACGACGGCCAAAGAATCTTCGCTACCGAGGTCGCCCTGGAGTCTTATGAGGAACTGACATCTTCTCCGGCCTTGGCTAATGGTGTCATCTATATTGGCGAAGACGGTGGGTTAGTGGCGATTATCGGCCGGGGAAATCTCCCGACGGAAGGTTGGCCAATGTTCCGCAAAGACCTCCGTCATACCGGAAGGGAGTGATTGGCGATGTATAAGCCTTTGCCCGCAAATCCGAACTTTCCTGAGATTGAGCATCGGATTCTAAGATTCTGGGAGAAAAATAAGGTTTTTGCCAAACTTAAGGCGAAGAATCAGGGAAAGAGGAAATTCTCCTTCCTGGACGGTCCGATAACCGCTAACAATCCAATGGGTGTCCATCATGCCTGGGGGAGAACCTATAAGGACATATTCCAGCGCTTTAAGGCGATGCAGGGGTTTGACCAACGGTTTCAGAATGGGTTTGACTGCCAAGGGCTCTGGGTAGAGGTAGAGGTAGAAAAGGAGTTAGGCTTCAAATCAAAACGGGAGATTGAGGAATACGGTATTGAAAATTTCGTTAAACGTTGTCAGGAAAGGGTTTTGAAATATTCCCAAATCCAAACCCAGCAGTCAATAAGGCTCGGGCAATGGATGGACTGGGATAATTCCTATTACACAATGTCCGATGAAAATAATTATACCATCTGGTATTTCTTAAAGAAGTGTCATGAAAGAGGCTGGATTTATAAAGGAGAGGATGTTGTCCCCTGGTGTCCAAGGTGTGGCACAGCCATCTCCCAACATGAAATTGTCACTGAGGGCTATAAAGAGATAGAACATAAAGGGATTTATCTTCGGTTTCCTTTAAGGGATGAACCGAATACCTTTCTTTTAGTCTGGACAACAACGCCCTGGACATTAACCGCTAATTGTGCCTGTGCCCTGCATCCCAACCTTACTTATGTTAAGGTGCAAATAAATGGGCAATTCTATTATCTCTTGAAGGAGAGACTCGGTGTCTTAAATATACAGGAGCGGCAAGTTAAGGAAGAGTTAAAAGGAGAAGAACTGCTGGGTAAGATATACTATGGCCCATTTGATGAACTCCCGCCGCAAAAAAATCTGATTCACAAGGTAATCCCCTGGAAAGAGGTCTCAACTAATGAAGGGACCGGTATTGTGCACATTGCACCCGGTTGCGGTAAGGAAGACTACCGGTTGGGAAAAGAGTTTTCATTACCGGTCCTCTGTCCAATTGATGAAGATGGTAATTTCCTTCCCGACTATGAGGGTTTAGCGGGTAAAAATGTGAAGGAGGCGGAAGAGAAAATCCTTTTGAGTTTAGAAAAGAAGGGGATTCTCTATAAGGTTGAACCTTATTGGCATCGTTATCCGGTGTGCTGGCGCTGCGGTTCCGAACTGGTCTTCCGACTGGTTCCGGAGTGGTATATATCAATGAAGGAACTTAGATATAAGATTATGGAAGTGGCAAAACGGATAAGGTGGCTACCGGAATTTGGTTTGCAGAGAGAACTGGACTGGCTCAATAATATGGAGGATTGGTTAATCTCTAAGGAGAGATACTGGGGGCTTGCTTTACCGATTTACGAATGCCAATGCGGTCATGTTATGGTCGTGGGCAGTAAAGAGGAGTTAAAGGAAAGGGCAATAGAGGGTTGGGATAAGTTTGAGGGCCACTCCCCGCACCGACCTTGGGTTGATTATGTGAAGATTCAGTGCGAGCGATGCTCAAAACCGGTCGCGCGGATTACCGATGTGGGAAATCCCTGGCTTGATGCCGGCATCGTCCCTTTCTCGACCCTTAATTATTTAAAGAATCGGGAATACTGGGCGGAGTGGTTTCCTTTTGACCTCGCTACCGAAAGTTTCCCCGGACAGTTCCGCAATTGGTTTTATGCCATACTGGCGATGTCAACCGTCTTAGAAGAGAGAGAGCCCGTCAAGACCATCTTCGGTTATGCCCTACTTAAAGATGAAAGGGGCCGAGATATGCACAAGAGTTCCGGGAATGTCATCTGGTTTGACGAGGCCGCGGAGAAGATGGGGGTTGATGTAATGCGCTGGCTTTTTTGCTCTCATAATCCCTATGAGAATCTCCTTTTTGGCTACAAGTTGGGAGATGAGGTTCGGAGAAAATTATTAACCCTCTGGAATGTCTATTCCTTCTTCTTTACCTATGCGGCGATTGATAAGTTTCTGCCCCAGGAAAGGGTAATCCCGTTGCAAGAAAGACCGCTCCTTGACCGCTGGATTTTGTCCCTTCTCAACCGACTAATCAAAAGAGTTACGGAACTATTGGAAAATTATAACCCGGCACCAGTTCCTAAGGCGATTGAGGAATTTGTTGATGATTTATCCCTTTGGTATATCCGTCGTTCCCGCCGCCGGTTCTGGAAATCTGAACCCAGTACGGATAAATTTGCCGCCTATTCAACTTTATACACTTGCCTTTTAGTTCTTACCCGATTGATTGCCCCGATTATGCCGTTTTTGGCTGAGGAGTTATACCTCAATTTAGTGAGTGAGGTTCTACCGGAGGCAGAAGAGAGTGTGCACCTTACGAGTTTTCCTCGCTATCGGGAAGAATTTCGCAATGAAAAATTAGAAGAAGAGATGTCTCTGGTGCGAACCTTGGTCTCACTGGGTCGGGCGGTGCGCGAAAAGATGCGGGTTAAGGTTCGGATGCCGTTGGCAAAAGGGCATTTCTTTATCCCCGAAGATAAATTATCGGCTATGAAACAATATGAAGATTTAATCAAAGAAGAGTTGAATATTAAAGAGGCGGTTTTTATCAAAAAGGAAAGTAAAACGAAAGATGACGAATTCTTTGCCGAGGAGGGTGAGTATGCGGTCAAACTTTTTCCGGAGATTACCCCGGAATTAGAAAGAGAAGGGTTAGCAAGGGAATTTATCCGAAAGATTCAGGCGTTGCGCAAGGAGGCGGGATTTTTGGTTACCGACCGGATTGCACTCTATTTTTCCGCCGAAAATAAATTGAAAGAAGCAATCAGAGAGTTTGCATCCTACATATCACAGGAGACATTGGCCAAGAGCATTGAAGAAGGTGAAGTGGCCGGTGATATAAAAAAAGATATTATGGTAAATAAATTAAAAGTTAGCGTAACCCTGGTAAAAGTGAGCGATGGATAAGAAACAGTTATCCCGGTTGACCGAAAAATTATTAAAAGAGAAGGAGAATATCATTAAACAGAAGAGGGTGGTGGAAAATATTGTGGAAAAGAGTAACCGAGAGACCACCGGTGAGATATCTACCTTCCGCACCCATATTGCCGATTTGAGTTCTGAGACCTACCAAAAAGAGATTGCCTCCCAACTCACGACTCAGGAAGGGAAAATATTGATGGAGATTGAGGAGGCACTACGGAAGATAAAAGAAGGGAAATACGGAATATGTGAGAAGTGTGGCCAAGAGATTAGTGAGGAGCGATTAGAGGCTATTCCCTACTGTCGCTACTGTATTGATTGCCAGAAGACAATTGAGGCAAAACAACAGAAAAAATAGTCCCCATCAAAAACCCTAAATATTTTCCTTAATATTCTTACTCCTTTACTTCTGTTGCTTTGCCACAATAGAAAACACTCCGGGCATCCGTGCCGAACTATCTCTTGGAATTAGAATTTGACGGCCGAGATTTTTTTGGCTGGCAGAAACAACCAGAGAAAAGAACCGTTCAAGGAGAATTAGAAAAAGTCCTCTCGGCAATCATTGGTGAGAAGATAAAGGTTTACGGCTGTAGTCGTTTAGACCGGTTTGTTTCGGCATTCTCCTTCTTTGCTAATTTTCATTACTCTTCTTGTATCACACCTTCTACCCTGCGTTCTCGTCTTAACTCCCTCTTGCCCCAGGATATATATGTCAAAGATATTAAAGAGGTGAAAGAAGATTTTCATTCGCAACGGCAAGCCAAATGGAAGGTCTATGAATATCACATCCTCTTGGGTCGCTCTCCAATCCAGCGGGAAAGGGTCTGGGAAATTGAATACCCAATCAGCATCTCCCGATTAGCGGCGGCGGTAAAATTCTTTGTTGGCAAAAAGGATTTCCATCATTTTTGTGACCAACCAGAAGAAAAGGGCGTCTGCTATATAAAAAGGATTTCGTTAAAGAAGAAGTCGCGTTCTTCTCTAATAATCAGAATTGAAGGCAACCGATTTTTATACAAAATGGTTCGGCGAATAATTGGCGCCTTGATTGATTATGGGCGGGGTCAGATTACTAAGACCGATATCATAAACGCCTTCGCTGGCTTACCCCACAAACCTTTTATCACTGCCCCGGCTCGTGGATTATTCTTAGTAAAGGTAAAATTTTAGCCTCCTTCGTCATTTAATCCCGAATACCCGCTCCAAGACCAAAATCCAAAATCCCAATAAATGCAACCACGGGTATTCTGCGAAGTAGTGCCACACAACCAGACACAGATTTAGAATTTAACTACAGATAAACACGGATAAACACTGTTTTAGAAAAAAAATCTAAATACTTCTTTTTCTTTTCTTCCGTGTTCACCGGTGGTTAAAAGAATATTTATTCATAAGCATGTGAGTTTTGGCTTTGTTTAGAATTTAGAGTTTTGAATTTCCTCTTTGGGCTTTCGGCTGATGGTCGGATTGGTAATAGTAGTGGTGATAGTAATAATAACCATGGCGTCGGCTTGGTTTTACACCGTTAAGCACACAGCCTAATAATTTGCCTGGGGTATTTTGGAGAACCTCCATTGCATCCTTAACCGTCTCCCGTTTTGTCCTTTCCGCATAAACCACTAAGAGAACACCGTCAACCTTAGAGGCAAGGATTAAGGTATCCGCGGCAATCAGCACCGGTGGCGTGTCAATAATTATATATTCAAAATCCTGCTTCAAAGAAGAAAGAAGTTCCTCGGTAAGATTAGAGTTCAGTAAATCGGCAGGACTGGGTGGAGTAGTCCCGGCGGGCAGAAAATAGAGATTCTCAACCGGTGTCGGGATTATTACCGATTCTATTGCTACCTTATCAATAATCAGGTCAGTCAAACCAGGTTTGCGCTTTGTTTCAAAAATCGTGTGGAGAACCGGACGCCGTAAATCACAATCCATTAGGAGGGTCTTCTTTCCGGATTTTGCCAGGACATAAGCAAGATTTAGGGCAATTGTTGATTTCCCTTCGCTGGCTTGGGCCGAAGTAATGAGCAGGGTCTTTGGTTTAGATGACGGTGCGGCAAAAGCTAAGGCCGTTCTTAAAATCCGGAAGGCCTCGGCGGTTGATGAATCGGGGTTAGAAACTAAAAAGAAACGTTCTTTTGTATCCTTTGCCACGAGATAACGAGTCAAATCCGGGATTTGCGAATAGACACTAAGAGATAATGCCGACAGGTCTTCCCGGGTCTTAATCGTTGTATCTAAGTATTCCACCATCCAGACGGAGGAGAGGGCGAAGACTAATCCGAAGATTAGACCGGCGATAATATTTAGGAAGAGATCCGGTTTGATTTTCTTTGCCTCCCAGGCCGGGTCAACAATTCTTACTTCGGGAATTCTCCCAGCCTCTTCAATCTTCGCCTCTTCGTATTTTTCTTGAAGGAGGGTATAAATCTTACGTTGGGCTTCAACTTCTCTGGTCAGTTCGGCTAAATCTTGCTCCACCGCCGGCAATTTTTGAATCTCTGCTTCATAGCTTGATAACTGTTGAAGAAGTATCTTTTCGCGCGCTGCTAAGCGAGTGTAGTCAATCTCTAAATCTAAGAGTGCGTTATTCAATCTTTCCAGACGGGATAAGGGATTTATTATCCCCTCTAGGGTATTGCTTTTCTCCGATTCTTCTTTCAGCGCCTTTTTCACCTCCATCACTCTCTTTTTTAAGACAACCAGTTTTGGATTTTGCGCATCCGCTCCGTCCATCATAAGTCTCACCCTCTCTAATTCTAATTCCTCTAATGTCTTTTTGAGACTCTGAATGACCGGCGAGGAGATATTTCCCAATCGGTCGCCAATCCCCTTACCCTCATCACCAATGAGCGCCTGAATATGACTCATCTCTTCTTCCACTCCTTTTTTTTCACTCCTGGTTTCTTCTAAGAGTGCGCGGATGGTCGCCCCGTTATCAATTAGAATCTTTTCTTTACTATTGAGAGATATCAGCCCATTTTTTTCCTTGTATCTTTTTAGTTTCTCCTCACTCTCTTTTAACCTTTTTTCCACATCGGTCAATTGGGTCTCAATGAACCTTCTCACTTCTCTAATATCTGCCTTCTGCCATTCAAGGATATAGTCCTGATAAGTTGCGGCATAAGAATTCACCAAGGATACCGCTAAATCGGGGCGCCGGGCTTTAATCCCGAGGGTAATCAAATTGGTCTCCCGAGGTAATTTTAAGTTAACCGCCGAAAGCAGTTTCATTGCTCCCTCATAACTGGATTTTGGTGGGTGGGGATTAGCCAATCCCACTTTGACCTCTTCGCCCAATCTTGACCAGACGCGTTCGGCAACCGTTATACTCTTGAGCATCTCCAGGTGATTACTCTCCGGCTTCCTAGTCGGATAGAATTGAACATTTTCATTTAGGAGAGAAAGATTTCTATTATTCTCCACCAGAAGAACCGTCTGAGCATAATAGAGTGGTTTCTCCTGAAAGGTAAGGATTGCGACCGTGCCGCAACAGATAAGGAAGAGCGAAATTGCTAAATTTCTCCTTCGGTTTAAGACTGAGATAAATGTTTGAACTCCTCTTTCTTCACTTCCTTGACCTTTCATTTTTCCTCCTTATTTTGAATTTTTCCCCGACTCCTCTCGTTAGAGGAATTCTCTCTTCTTATTTCCCCCAGACCGTCAATGCCAGATTAATCGTAACGGTTAGGGTAGTGACCAGTGGTAAAATATCTTTAATCCGAGAAGACATCTTGGCCGGCACAACCACAATATCACCCGAGGCGAGAAAGGTCATTGGACCTTTAAGACTCACTTTCTTTTTCTTCCCGGAGAGTCCTTCAATTAGAGTAACCGATGAAAGGTTAGCATCAACTGTTGGACCACCGGCTTGTGAGATTAGTTCCAATATATCGGGGACACCGGAGAGGTAATAGACCCCTGGCTTCTTTACCTCTCCCCAAATTGCTACTTTAATTGAACCAGTCTCCTGGGGAAAAGAAAAAGAGAAAAATAAAAAGAGTAGAACGACTTTATGCCAATTCATATTTCCTCCTATCCATTATCCAATACCTTTAAGAGGTCACACCATTTTACCTCTCGGATATAGCCATTATTTGTTAGGTGAAGGTAGTTATTATACCGACCATCTTTATAATTTATCACCTCCTCTCTTTTTATCTTTTCCCTAATCTCTTCTACTCCCATTATCACTCGTCTTGGTGGGTTATACCCCAATTTCCTTTTAATCTTCTCAAATGAGACATAGTAATCTCTCTTATCTTTATTCCCATTATCTTCAAAGATTTCCGCCTCCGGAATTATCCTCTTTATAATCTCTCCGACCTCTCTTATTCGGTAATTTTCTTCTGACGACCCAACATTAAAAATTTCCCCGGCGACCAATGCCTTTGGTGCTTCCAATGCCAAAATACAGGCATCGGCTACATCTTCAATATGGACAAAGGGTCGCCATTGTTCACCACCTAATATCGTAATCTTCTTATCCACGGTGGCCATTGCCGATAAGAGATTTACCACCAGGTCAAACCGCATCCGATAGGATGAGCCATAGACCGTAGCAAAACGGAGGATAACCGGAACAAAGCCATTGCCGCCCATTTTAAGAATCACTTCTTCGGATAATAACTTCGTCATCGCATATAAAGAGAGGGGGAGGGTTGGAGAATTTTCGTTTAAGGGAAACTTTGAGGCGCCGTAGACCGAGCAAGTGGAGGCGAAGATGAACCGCTGCAAGTAAAATGACTTAGCGGTCTGAGCAATGAACCGAGATGAAAGGAGATTGGTCTCAAATGTTACCTGAGGATTGAGGGCACAAGCCGGGTCACCAACAATCGCCCCGAGATGGATGACCGCATCTTGGTCTTCCATTGCCGAGACGACCGTCTCAACATTACGAAAATCACCCCGGATGATTTCTAAATTCTTATCCTGAATCCCGGATAACGACTCCTCGCCATAAAGGAATAAATCTAAGACCCGAACCCGATAGCCCCGTTTCAGTAATTTTCGGGTAAGAACCGAACCGATATAACCACCACCACCAATGATTAAGACATTTTCTATTGGCTTCACCCCCTCGGCATTCATCTTTTTCCTTTCGGTCTTAAAAATATTCTCAAAGAGAACGGCGAAAAGACGCGCCAGGGTGACCAGGGCAAGAGTGAAGGAATAGCCACTCGCCCAAACAAAAGGCGGTAAAGAGGACGTCGGATAAAAATTATTCATAATAAAGCCAAAGACCAAATATAAGACGGAGACCGCGGTTATGATGATTAATAGTTTATATCTCCCCCGATACCAGCGGCTGTAAGAATAAAATCCGAAGAGGAAAAAGATTAAAGGCGTTGCCAAAGAGAGAACCAATGAGGCAGAAAGATACACCCCAAAACCTATTGTTGTTAGTTGGGCACTATTGGAAAGAGGAGATGGGAAACGAGGGGTAAGGGGTTGCCCATTAATGGTGGCTATTAGATAGGTTACTATTCCGAGGTAGAAAGAAAGATTGACCAGTAGGATGTCGGCGATGATTCTTATGAGGGTTTCTTTTTGAATTATTTTCATAAGCGCGCAAGTTCGGTTTTTAGGCATAAAGGAGTCTATGTTCTTAGAGAATGCCTTTATCTTTCTCATTTCCTTTCTTTTTCTACTATTTCGTAGATTGCGGAAATGATGTAATCTACTTCTTCGTCGGTCATTTTGGGATAGAGGGGTAGAGAGATTATTTCTTCGTAAAATTTTTCCGCCCGAGGAAAATCTCCTTTCCGGTAGCCAAATTTTTGGGCATAGTAGGGATGGAAATGAAGTGGGATAAAGTGAACTGAGGTTCCAATCTTTCTCTTCTTTAACTCTTCAATGAATTGATTGCGGGAAATTTTTAATCTCTCCCGGACCAGTCGGATGACATAGAGATGCCAAGAATGCCGGTCTTTCGCCTTGGGGCCGGGGGGTGGTATTATTTCATTTAGGTTTTTGAATGCCTCGGTATACCGGTGGGCAATCTCGGTGCGCCGAGCAATGAACTCTTCAACCCGACTTAACTGAACAAGTCCTAAGGCCGATTGAATATCGGTTAGGTTATATTTGTAGCCCCCTTCTACTACTTCGTAATACCAATCCCCAAGATGCCGGTAACGTTCATAGGCATTTTTTGAGATGCCGTGCCTGGTCAATACCGAAACCTTTTGGTAAATCTCTGCCGAATCGGTCGTCACCATCCCACCTTCACCGGTGGTTATATTTTTTGTCGGATAGAAACTAAAGACTGTGGCATCTGAGATATGACCAATTTTTTCACCCATGAATTCTGAACCACAGGCATGGGCGGCATCCTCAATTACTACTAACCTTTCTTTGGTGGACGCTTGAGCAAGAAAGGAAATTTTATCCAGCGAACAAGGAAGACCAGCGAAATGGACAGGGATGATTGCCTTCGTTCTTTTTGTCCTCTTTTTCTCAATCTCATCAATTGATATGTTAAAGTCGTCGTCAACATCACATAGGACCGGTAAGGCCCCGAGGTGAATGCAGACATTACCCGTAGCACAAAATGTCCAGGTGGGGAGAAGAACCTCATCGCCTTCTTTAATCCCGCAGGCTTTCAAGGCCAAAAAAAGTCCGGCGGTGCAAGAAGATACCGCTACCGCATATTTTGCCGAGACATATTGGGCGAATTTCGCTTCAAATTCCTTTGTCTTCTCACCAGTAGTTAGCCAACCCGACCGAAGCACATCGGTCACCGCTTTTATCTCCGCCTCGGAAATAGAAGGTAAAGAAAATGGGATTATCATCTCAGCCATTTCCGTAAAGAAACCTCACTTTTCTTTTCTTTCAAGCCTAATGATTTATATAGGTTAATTGCCGATTGATTAGAGAGTTGTGTGCCGACGGTCAGATATTTAGCCCCCTTGTCCTTCATTGCCCTAACTGCGGAAAGGAAGAGTTGCTTTCCAACTTTCCTTCCCAAAAACTCCCTTGCCACAGCAATCAGTCCAATTGAACCAACAGCAAATCCGAAAAAAGACTTTAACCCTTCGTCAATATCCCAACTCACAAATCCGATGGGCACTCCGGAGAAACGCGCGACCAATAGCCGCTTCTTCTCAAAACTCGTGCGCAGCCAGGAGCGATAAATCCGCCGCGCGGAACGGAGAGAAAGAGTTGGGTCATTACGAAACCGGGAATGAGAAAAAGACTCATCGGAGATCCGGAAGATGGATTTGAGGTCAGAAAAAGAAGGCGGGGAAATCTCCAACCTAAGGTTGTTGGGGAAGTGCCCTTCGGGGCACGATTCGCTCACCAATTGCCTGCTCCCATAAAGCGATGGCCAATTGACTTCATCAATTGCGGCACCAAAGGTAACCAAGGTCTCAATCGGAATAAAGCCATTTTCTAATAAGACCTCAATCGTCTCTTGGTCTTTTGAGGGGATTCGGGTAAAGAGATAAACTTCTTTTTTCTTTGCGCTCTTCTGTTTTAATCTGACTGCCCAAGAAAGCGATTGGACTAATTTTTTCTTTACTGCCTCATCGCGACCAATAATCAACGGAATCTTCCAAACCGACACCTTCAACTCTTTTGTGTCAAATTTATCCGGGTAAGATAGGATGAAACCAATTATCTCTTCTTTACTCTTGCCCACACCACAGGTAATCGTCTTCATTATTCCCCCATCTCTTATCCATCCCTGTATCTTGTTCATCAAATAATCACCAACTTTAATCTTGTCTACCCCGGTCAAAAAGACCGGTTTATAGAAATTCAGAACTCTCTCTACCTGGCTGGTGCCGGACACCCATGCCGACGGCTTGGTTGGTGCGGACCACTCATTGGGAATTTTTGTCATTCCGAATTTACCCAACCACATTTTTTTGCTCCTTATCCTCATCGCAAATAGACGCTGTGAATTGCTTCTCTTTTCTTAAAATAATTCCCAATGTCTTCAAGAGGATGTCTAAATCAAAGAAGAGGGATACCTTCTTTACATATTCAATGTCCTTTTCCTTTCGCTTCTTCCAAGAGAGAGAATTGCGACCACAGACCTGGGCTAAACCGGTAATCCCGGGTTTGACTAAAAGCCTCCGAAACTCTTTAATCTCATATAACTCCACCTGGTCGGGTTCATCCGGTCGGGGTCCAACGATACTCATATCACCTTTTAGGACATTGAAAAGTTGTGGCAACTCATCTAATCCCCATTGTCTTAAAAACGAACCTAAGATAGTTATTCTTTCGTCCACTAATGAGTAATAAGAAGACCCATCAATATTTCTTACTTTTGGCGAATTCTCTTTCATCGTTCGGAATTTATAGATGGTAAATATCTTCCCCCATTTCCCAACCCGCTTCTGCTTAAAAAATGGTCTCCCCTTAGATGTTAAAGGGATAAGGATGGTTAGGAGTAAAATCAAAGGCGAGGTAAGGATTAAGAGGCTCGCCGAAATTATGATATCAAAGAGACGCTTCTTCATCTTTTTTAAGATACTCCTTGGGTAAAGCGGCTCACAAGCCCACATTCCTGATAAATCTTCATCGTCTCCCTTAAGAATATCTCCTCGGAGAATAATTCTCTAACCGTTCTTTTTGCCTCTTCACCTAATCGCCTCCGCAGTTCTTTTGAGGCAATCAATTGTTTCACCTTTTCCGCAAAACAATCAGGCGCCTTCGGGGGAAATAAAAAACCATTCTTCCCATCAACAATTACCTCATTATTCCCTTTAATATCCGAAACGAGGCAAGGTAGTCCACAAGCCATTGCCTCTAAAAGGGAGATAGAAAGACCTTCCCATAAAGAAGGCAGGACAAAGCAATCGGATGATTTAAGACAGGCAACACAATCCTTACGAAACCCCAAAAACCTCACATTATCATAAACCTTTAATCGCTTTGCCTTTACCCTTAACTCTTTTTCCAAGCCCAGGTCATCACCGATTAAGAGGAGGTAGGTATTGGGGTAATCTTTTAAGATATTGGGCAGACCTTCAATTAAAACCTTAGGATTTTTTTGCGCGGAGAGCCTTCCGGTAAAAGTTAAAAGAAAGGCATCATCCGGAAGACGCAGTTCATTCTTCAATTGGTAATTAGGAGAAATCTTTTCAATCGCCCGATAATTAATCCCATTATAAACTATTCTTCTCTTTCGCTCATCGCCGATTTTTTTCTCCCGGGCGCAATCGCAATCCTTTTTATTCACAAATATCAACCGTTGACAAAACCGGCTGGCATATCTCTCCAACCAGGAATAAAATGCCTGGGCAAAGGGAGAAGAGAATTCATGGAAGGCGAACCCATGAACGGTATGAATGACCTTTTTGGCTTTGGCAATCCTTGCCGCTAACCGACCGATGAATCCACCTTTTGAGGTGTGGGTATGGATTAAATCCGGTCTTAGGCGGTTAATCAGATAAATCAGCCTGCCCAATGCCTTTAAGTCATAATAGGGCGAGATCTCTCGTCGGAAGGCATTCGTTGAGAGAACCTTAAAACCAGCCTCCCGGAAATATTGGGCACAAACCGGATTTTCCACTAAGATGAAGATCTCCTGCCCCTCTTTACTTAACTGGCGGGCAATTGATAGCACATAATAAACTCCACCACCAAAACGAGAATTGCCAATTATCTGTAATACCCTCATTGGCTATCTTTTCCTTTCTCTTTTTGCTCCAATCTAATTTGACTGAGTGCCGAGCCCAAGGCGAGAAAAAGCCAGAGCGGTCGCTGATAAAGGGCTTCAATCCCCATCGCTAACCCGATATAAGCGAAAAGACCACTAAGCACCGGCACACGCAATTTACCAACATCATATCTTAGCAAATCAGAAATCGCCTGGATAAAGAGTCCAATTAAGGCAATCAAGCCCAAAGGTCCGGTTTCCACCAATATCCAGACAAATGAGTTGTGAATTATTGTTGGGAAGAGTTGCCGAAAGGTTCCCAGCCCAATCCCTAATAAATAATTCTCCTTATATAAATCCCACCCCTTACTCATTAAATCCAGGCGCTCATAGTAGGTCCATTTGCGGAAGATAAAAAAGTCTGGCCTCAGTCCAAAGTGGGGCAGAATGAGCATTAAGACTAAAAAACTGAGAAAAGGTAGCGCCGAATATAATAAGGCCGGTTTTATTTTTTTGCTAAGAAACAAAATAACCCCAAGACCAATGAGAAATCCGAGCCAGCCGGTTCGGGAAAAGGTGAAGAAAAGTGACAAGGTCAAAAGAAGGGTATTAAATAAAGAGAATAAAAGAGGTCCTTTCCGCTCACCAGTTAGAAGAAAAGAGAGTGAGAAAAGTAATAGGATAGAAACATATCCGGCATAGGCATTGGGGTCACAGAGAAAACCCCTTAATCTGCCGCCTTCCCTTATAGTATCGGAAAGGAAATGCACCCGTCCGCTAACGCTCAGGAGATAAAGACTTAAGACCAAGAGGTTAATTAAGGAACCGGAAACAAAAAAGACGTTAATTAATTTATTTAACTCTTCGTCATCATTGACGAAGTGCTTGACAATAAAAAAGGCAAGCGCCAAACTGATAAGACCGAGATATTTATTCAACAGGGTATAAGAAGATAGATAACCAAAAGACCGATAAAATACACCAAGCCCTAAGGTGAGGCTAATTAAGAGGAGAAAAATCCAGATGGCTAAATTGCTCTTTTTATAAACCCGTTTGCCGGTGAGGATTTGACCGCTAACCACCAGGGTCAGAGGAATTAGAAATAAATCAGAAGGGGCAATATTAATCCCCAAAGAACCAACGGTCATTAACTGAATCCCTAAAAGCCCAGCCCATAAAGATAATCCCCAATCTGGCTTAAAGAGGCAAAGTCCGGTTATTCCGCAAAAAACGACAAGAAAAAGTGTAATTGGAAAATGGGTATACAAAGCGACGGCCAGGGCGATGGCTAAGAGATAAAGTAAATAGGGGAGAGGCAAACTTCTTGTCCGCCAAAAATTTACTTTTCCGTTAATCACCCGGCCTCCTTAAAAAATTCTTATGACCAATGATTAATCGGGCAAAGGTCTTGGCTAAGGAACCGCTCAGACATATAAGAATGAGGGTGGGCAAGAAACCGGGCAGAAAGATTATGAACGGTAGCGCAATGGTGTATATCCCGAGCGATGAGAAGAGAAAAGCGAGGAAGTTATATATAAAATTCTTCCGCCTTAACTGTGAGGCTAAATCAAAACCATTGGTCCTTTTTAAGTAATGATAAAGTCGCGGACCAACAAAATTAACTAAGGCCAGTAAAAAAATGATTACCATTTGATAATAAGGTATTAGAAGACTTTTTCTTATCCCTAAGGTGAAAGACCATAATAACGGGACATCTATTGCATGTAATAGAAAGTCAAGGGATTTACCGTAGCGGGAGAACTTTTGATTAAGCCGGGCGACTTCGCCATCCAGACAGTCAAATAAATAAGCCGCCTGAAAAACCAAGCAGCCGAAGAGTAATTGGCCGGACAAGAAAAAGCCCGAAGCCAAAATCATCAGGAATATCCCAGTAATCGTTAACAAGTTGGGATGGAGTCTTTGCAGAATAAAGGAAAAATAAATTGAGAACGGTCGTAATACATAGAAAGCCCAAAACTCTTCCTGGTCTTTTGGTTTCTGGGCGATTTGCCGCCTCTGTTTTACCAAGTCATTATCAACCAATAACGAAGGGTAATCCATTTTAACTGGTAATCGGTATTTTATCTCTCTTCTTTATGTTCTGCGGTGCCGTGCCGTAGGCAAACGGTCTAACCGCCTCATAAACCTCTTCATAGACTCTCGGGAAGTCTTCAATCGCTTTTTCATCAAGAATCGTCCATCGTCCTTTGCGCATCTTTGGTCCCATTGCACAGGCCGATAAAAAATCTTCTTTCCTAATACCAATCAGGTCCGGGGAAGTTGGAAATCCAACCTTGAGGAAAAAATTTCTTATCTTCTTCCAGGAATTTCCCCGCAGGGCATTAGTAAAGAGGGTGGCCAAACCAACCTGAATCCCGTGGGGATAAGGTTGCGGAAGGATTCTATCCAAGGCATGACTGATCAGGTGTTCGGCACCGCTACACGGCCGGGAAGAGCCGGTAATCTCCATCGCGATACCACTCATCACCAAACCCTCCAAAAGCCGCTCTAAGAAGGCGGTATCGGTGTGAGAGGTAAAATGACCGTTACTCATAAAGGCAAGCGCTGCCTGTTTTGAAAGGATATAAGCAAAGGTATCCAACCGCTCTTTTTTTCGCCTCACGGCTAATTGCCAATCCTCAACCGCCGAGAGGTTAGAAACCAAATCACCGATGCCGGAGAGTATGGTTAATAATGGGGCGTTTTTAATTATATCCAAATCAACAATAATCCCCATTGGCATCTTCGCCCCAAGGCTCAGTGTCTCACCTTCCTTTCGGATTACCGCTACCGGCGAAGATATTCCGTCATGAGCCGGAGCGGTTGGGCAAGAGATGAAATTTATCCGGGAGAGGAAAGAGGTATATTTCCCAATATCAATCGCCTTTCCTCCCCCGACCCCAATCACTAAATCAACCCCCTTCTCCTCAATCACTCTCTTTGTCCGGACGACTTCCTCCCAACGATTATCCTCAATTATTATAGAAGAGGCCTCGCCAAAAGAGTTAGCCACCTTCTCTCCGGCAATCCGCCAGGTCAGTTCATCGGCAACAATCAATGGCTTTCGGAAATAGAGATTTTCCTCTTTTACCACTCCATCAATTTCTGACAGTATCCCTTTTTTAATCCGGAGAAAGAGTGGAACCTCAATCCCTCTACCTAAGAAAGCCATAAACCTACCTCCATTTTCTCATATCCCAAGGTCTTGTGCCTTTGCTAAATCCTCTGGGGTATCAATCTCAATCCAGGGCAACCCATCGGTAAAGACTGGCTTTATCGGGATGGGAACGAATAGGTCCTTGATTGCCGACTCATAAAATTCTTGATAACCATTTCTTGCTAAATGTTCGGTCAACTTCTCCTTCAATAAACTCCCACCACGAGCTAAGAACTTTGCCATCCCGATATACTCACCACTTGCCACCGAAGGCAACAAATCCTTGCCGATATCTACTATCCGCCCGTCTTCAATCTTCACTTTCATCTCTTCTTCGCCAAGGGGCTTTTGCCGCTCAATAACCAGACAATCACCTTCTGCCTCGGTTAACTTAAACAATATTCGGTTATCAAAATAAAGATCAGAATTGATCAAAAGAAAACCGTCATCCATTAGAGGTCGGGCCAATCCTAAGGAGACGAGATTATTCGTGACCGCATAGAAGGGATTAAATAAAAACCTCACCCAACCGGAATAATTAAATTCCGCCACGGCCTTTTCAACCCGAAATCTTCCGTGCCCGGTGATAATGATTACTTCTTTAATATCACTCTCAACCAAAGCCGAGAGGGTTCTTTCTAAAAGTGTCTGGCCATTAATCCCAAGGAGACATTTCGGGCAGGTCTTGGTTAAGGGAAAGAGCCGACGGGAATTTCCCGCGGCCAGGATAATCGCCCGATTAACCTTACGTCTTTTTGCTATAGCCATAGGCCAGTCCCCTTCCGATGTAGCGGAAAACCCGCAGGACATTTCTGGTTCTTATCTCACCTAAAACCAAGAGGGCAAAAAGATAGGTCGCAAGACCAATTAAACTCTTAACGATAAAGAAGAGAATCTTAGTGGGCAGTAATTGATGCAAAAGGAAAATCACCACGGCAGAAAAGATTGCGGAGGTGATAATCCGGTTCAGGGATTTCCAAGGTAGGGCAAAGGGTAAAAAGTAATCACTCTTTACTTTCACCGCGACCGCAAAGTAGAAATTAGCTAAGAGATAGGCAATACTTGCCCCAAGCATCCCGAAGAAAGGAATAAGAAGAAAATTCAATAATAGGTTAAGTGCGGCGAAGGAAGCCACTACCCAGAGATAAGTGTTGGTCTTCTTTTCTAAGATCAGCCCCTTAGAGGTATACTGACCTAACCCGAAAAAGAAGGTGCCCAGAGTAATAAACGGCAGTAAAATATACCCAGATTGATAAGCCGAATTTAAGAAGAGAGTGAAAATATCTCTGGCTAATCCGGATAAGAGTATTACTAATGGAAAGGAAAAGAGAAAGTAAATCCTCACCAATCCTCTTAAAAACCCCGGCACGGAATCCTTCCCTTCCTCTTCATAACATTTACACACCAAAGGATAAGTCGCCGCCGTTAAGAAAGAGAAAAAAAGAAGCGCCTTATTAGAAAGTGCCCATCCCGTAGAATATAGCCCCACTTCACTCGCCCCCTTAAATATCCTTAATAGATACCGCTCAATATTTCCCGGAAGAAGCCAACAAATCTTCGTTGCGATGAACGGCGCGCCATAGATAAAAATTTCCCGAAGTAAATCCATTTTTATCTCCTTAATCCGAAAATTCTGACCGAAGGAGACCGTTTTCAAAAGAAAGGGCAACAATATCACACCGGCTACTATCCAGGCAAAAAAGATACCATTCGGGTTATAGTTAAATCGCAAGATAAAAAATATACCAAGTAAAAAACTCAAAAGAAAAAATGCTAATCTGAGAAAGGCATACGCCCTTGGTCGGACCGCGGATTGTAAAAAGACACTCCCCGAAAATATAATACCATAAAATGGCATTGCCAAAATGCCCGCGCTAATCATACTCCACATTCCTGACGTTAATCTTTCTTTAAGAATAACTGCCAATAAAAGAAGGAGACCACTTACGGCGAAGAGTAATAGGAAAAGTGAAGCGAAGACCGTGCTAAAAAATTTCTGATAATCTTTCGTCCCTTCATATACCGCATAAAACCTTAAATTTGAGCCATCAATCCAAGCGGTTACCGTTAGAACAAGAAGAGTGAGGGCTGAATAAACAAGCATAAAATTACCAAATTTCGCCGGTGAAATATATCGGGCTAAGAAAAAGACGAGAAAAATCTGGAAGAGCGCTGGACCAACCGATGAAAAGAGATAAAATAGAGAATGGAAAGCGATATTCTCCGTAGAAAAGAAGAGAGATAAAGATTGCTTATTCTCCTCCATCACTCCCTCCCATTTTTAGTTGCCTCCTTTCATTCCCCGGATAGGCCCACGGATGAGAGCCGCATTTTCTCTGAAATTCCTTCCTGCCTTTCATTTCAGCACCATCTAAACCCTTACTAATGCATTACTTATACCAAACCTTACAACCATCTTTTATAAAATAAGTTATTGATTTACAATGGCTTAAATTTAGTAGGGAAACCGTAAAGAAAAAACAACCCTAATCACCTTATAAAAGTCTTACAGGCTAATATAATCCCTAATCTTTTATCTTCTTTTTAAGTCTTTACTTTTCAATAACTTAAAAAACAATTGCGACCTCTGATAAGACTATCCACCTGTCGCAAAAATAATAGGGTATTTGGTCCTACTACTTAGAGAATTAGACGCTCAATTAGACTGAGAATTAGGCAGAGAATTAGACCGAGAATTACTAACTCCATTACTTAAAGAATTACGCTAACAATTAGACAGAGAATTAGCCCTTCGGTTAGAAAGAGAAATAGTTAGAGAATTAGACCGAAAATTAGGCTTTCAATTAGACCAAGGATTAGGTTAAAAAATAGACCAAGAAGACGACCCAGAGGGCTACCCCCTATCTTCCTTAAAAAATCCAATAAGTTACGGCAAACCAAAGACTTAGGACCAAAAATCGGGCTTTGAAAACTATAACTATTGTTATATAACAATAGTTATAGAACTTTTGTTCGGGTAATTAACAGGAGGCAAAATTTGGATAGGATTATCTTATCTAACTCTCTTGCCTTTGCCGAGGAATACTTTCAGAGATTGGAAAAAACAAGAGAGGATAGAAGTAATGTAAATAAGTTGAAGGAAATTCAGAAGGGATATAAGGAAAAGGGGCTAAAATTACCGCTGATGATAAAGGTGATGCCTTTAGAAGGGAGGTTAAGAGATTGGCAGGACAGAAACCTTTCCAAGAAACAAGGCAGAAAGAGACAGTGGAGAGATATGCGAAGGGTGAGGAGATAAAGGATAGGGTCATCAAGATGGTAAAAGAATTTTTATTTCAGAAGAAAGGGATGAGTTATGTCTGGTTTATGCTTATTTGAGGACAGTAAAGGAATTTTAAGAGAGGGTTGCGATAGGGAGATTTTAAGGGAGATAATGAAGATAGTATCTGAGGAATTTCATAAGGTTTAGTTGACAAGACCTTAATCTCTCTTCGGCGGTGTTTAATTTAGTCTTATTTTTAGGATACTTATTCTTCTATAACTGGTTTTAGAGTTGGCAAGGTCGGTGAGCGGTAAGTTCTATAAACAAAGGGTAACGCGGAGCGGCGTCCAGGTTGACTTTTAGCCTTAAAGCATTTAATATTATCCGTAACTTTATGCCGGCTAATTCGTCTATATTAAATGAAGAACTAAATAACGATGAACTATTAAAGGTGGTTAAAGCGGCAAAGGTTGGTGATAAGGATGCCTTAACCCGGCTCTTTAAGTATCTTTATCCTAAGGTTTACCGTTATATCTTTTATCGGGTTGAAAGAAAAGAAGATGCTGAGGATTTGACCGGCGCGGTGATTTTGAAGATACTAAAAAATTTGCCTGGGCAAAAAAAGAATTTTAAGCACTGGGTCTATCGGATTGCTTCCAATATGGTGATTGATTTTTATCGCCGGCAGGGGGTCAGGAAAGAAGTGAAAATTGATGATTTGGAAGAGGATATTCCGGATGAGCGAGAAGTAAAGCAAGAGAATGTAGAATGGTTAAATCCGTCTATCCTCAAGAAGGCAATGTGTTGCCTAACTAGAGAACAGGCAGAGGTTATAAACCTCCGTTTTATTCAGGGATATTCTAATGAAGAGGTGAGTAGGATTATGGGGAAACGAGTGGGGGCGGTCAAGGCCCTGCAGTTTCGGGCATTACAGGCATTGAGGGAATATTTTAGAAAAAAGGGTTATGAGATTAAAGATTGAAGAGGTCTTAGATAAATTATTAACCAAAATTGAGCAAGGAAGAAGTGTTGAGGATTGTTTAAGGGAATATCCGGAATTTTCCCAGGAGTTAGAACCCATTTTGCGCTTGTCAGTTAAAATTAAGGGTTTGCCAAAGCCCGAACCTTCCCCGGAGGTGATGAGTGCTTTCTTCTGGGAAGTTGAAAAAGTGATTGCCGAACAAAGGGCGCCATCGTTCCGATTTAGACTGCAAAGGGTATTGGCACTGGCACCGGTGCGAGTGGTCTCATTAATATTATTGGTTATCTTTGTTGGCTGGACAACGCTCTCTTTCAGTGCGCGCAGTATGCCCGGGCATATTCTATATCCGGTTAAACGGTTTGCAGAAAAGGTTCAGCATACCTTGACTGTTGACCAGAAGAGCAATGCCTTTCTTCATCTAACTTTTGCGGATAGGAGGGCAAATGAATTGCTCTGGGCATTTGAAAGGCAGAAGCGGATTCATCCCGGTCTATTGAGTGCGATGTTAGGTGAGGTGGAATTGGCGATTCACTGCTCCGATTCACTTCCGAAAGAAGAGTGCTCTGAGTTATTAGGGAAAATCCAGAGGGTCAATCAAGGGCATAAAAGCATCCTAGAAAGAATAAAGGTATCCGCTTGCGGTTGTGATACGACCTTAATCCAAAAGGCAATCAATCAATGTCTTGAGAGAAATTGCTGTATTGAAGAGAAATTAAACCCCAAATCCGGTATCAAACAATCTCCCTGCCCATGCCTGAAAGAATAGCGAGGATTCCTCTGCCGAGGCTTTCGGAAAGAACTTTGGAACTGGTAATTAATACCGTAACTTTTTGCGTTCTTTTGCGTCATAATTAAGATGAGTTAGAATAGATAATGGAACAACTAATCGCCATCTTTTTCCATTACCTCCTGGAAATCCTACCCGTGCTTGCCGTTGGATTTTTAATTTCTGGTCTCATCCACGAATTCGTCCCTTCGGACTGGGTTGAAAAAAATCTCGGCGGCGGTGGGATAAGACCCATCTTCTACGCCACAATTGTCGGAACTTGCCTCCCGGTATGCTGTTTTGGTTCTTTACCCCTTGCGATAACCTTCTATCGCAAGGGGGCGCGTCTTGGTCCGGTCTTAGCCTTTTTAGCCGCTACCCCGGCAACATCAGTAAGCGCCTTATTGGTAACCTATCGCCTCTTGGGTCTTGGTTTTACCCTGTATATATTTTTATCCGTCATCACCTTAGGTCTTATCTTAGGTATCTTGGGCAACCAGATAAAATTCCAGCCCCGGATTATAGAAGAAAAGCCTTGCCCCCACTGTTCTGCCGTCTCTTCCTGCCAATTACACAAAGTAAACCTGTTCAATCGTCTCCGCTCCACCCTCAAATTTGCCTTCATTGAAATGCCAAAAGATATTGGTAAGGAGACTTTAATCGGTATATTTTTAGCCGCTGTTGTCGCTACTGTTGTCCCAATCGGGATTTTTATCAAAAGTTATCTCTCCGGTCCCGGCGGTTATATCTTCGCCCTAATCTTTGGGATAATAATGTATATCTGCTCAACGAGCAGTGTGCCATTGGTCCACGCCTTAATATTTCGGGGTATGAATATCGGTGCGGCAATGGCACTTTTAATCTTAGGTCCAATTACCGCCTGGGGTGCCCTCTTGGTCATAAGAAAGGAGTTCGGGACAAAAATTCTCATATTCTATCTAACAGTTATAAGCATCCTATCTTTAATCTTAGGGTATATCTTTGAACTCCTCTCTCTTTATAAATCCCCTCTCTTGAATTCTTAGGATTCTCATTAAGAAAGTTTTCTCTAACCAACGGCTTCCTAAGTCTCTTTGCTAAATTAGGAAGACCAATTATTTGGTGATTAGCACCTGCGTAACTTTTTGGGCTCTTTTTGCGTCATAATTAAGATGGGAAAGATAAGATTTGATGCCAGCCCCACCGGCTCATAACCGATGCCCGGTTAATTGGACTAAAATGATATTTGAGGGCAGGGAGCCGGTTTACTTGGGCTGGCATAATCATAGGAGGAACGATGAAAGACCTTCCTTTGCCGGAAATCGGTAAATTAGACCGAAAGATATTTGAGACGATAATATTCCCTAATTTAGGGAGAGCGGATGAAAGGGTTTTGATAAAGCCACAACATGGGGTTGATGCCGGAGTGATTGACTTAGATGAGAAGGTTATGGTGGTTGCCGAAGACCCGACCTTTGGGATGCCGGTTTTAATCCCTTATTTTGGCTGGTCAATTGTTCACATCTGTGCCAGTGATGTGGCGGTTCTGGGGGTAAAGCCGGAGTTTATGACGATATGCCTTCTCTTACCACCGGGCACAAAGACCGAAGAGTTTAGTTTCCTCTGGCAGCAGATTCATCAGGAGTGTGAAAAATTGGGTATTGCGATTGTCGGTGGTCATACTGGTGTTTATCCGGGAATTTCCTATCCCTTAAATGGTGGCTGCACGGTCTGGGGATTTGGGAAAAGAGAGGAATTGACGCCGCCCTCCAATGCGCAAGTAGGGGATAGAGTAATAATAACGAAAGGTCCGGCAATTGAGGCAACCGGAATTTTAGCCTTACAGGCCGAGAAAGAATTGGTAGAGAGTTTAGGTAAAGAGAGAACAGAAAAGGCAAAAAGGCTCTTCTTTGAGATGACGGTGGTTAAAGAGGCCCTCACTGCTCGCAGATATGCCCACGCGATGCACGATGCCACCGAAGGTGGTCTCTTAAATGGTTTATACGAAGTCGCCAATGCCTCAAATACCGGTATTGAGATATGGGAAGACAAAATTTTGATTCCCGATGAGGTGAAGGCGGTCTGTGAATATTTTCAGATTGACCCATTAATTTCAATAAGTGAAGGAACTCTCATTATCACTGCGCCCGAAGAGAATCTTCCTTCTTTACTCTCTTCTTTGCAGGCAGAAGGTATCTTGGCATTCGTGATTGGCGAAATTAAAGAAGGCGAGCGGGTTTTTATCCGAAAAGATGGGCGAAGAGAAGAACTGACGCCGGTCAAAGTTGACCCTTTCTGGAATGCCTATTTTAGCACCTTAGGGAAATGAAAAGAAAGATGGACTTGCGAATATTAAGGGAATTGAGAGCGGGCGTTAAGGAATTAGAAAAGATGAAAGAATTCGCCGAACTTATTCCCGAGGTGAGGACGAATTTCGCCTATGCCCGAGAGAATCCAAAGGAGATTACCGATGTGGCCGCAGTGGACGGCAGGATTACGGTGGTTGATGGGAGACCAAAAGCGGCTGGCAAAGTGAAATTTGGTGCCTCAGACCATCTCGCCCGTCTTTTAATTGAGGTGGCAAAATATGATAAGGGACTGCGGGCGTCATTAAATTTTAAGTATGACGACAAAATCTTACGCCGGATTAAAAGTTACTGTTTAAGGAAAGGGATTTTCCTGGGGAAGATAGATAGAAGAAAAGAACCAAAGGAATTACAGAAGGAAGATAGGAAGTCTATGGGATGGAAGATAAAGTCCCTTTTTTCCCGCTCTAATAACCAAATTCCGAAAATCTTTTATGAAACCGAAGGGTGGGGGAAAGAACCACTCTTCGTTTTATTGGGGAAAAATCCAAGAGAAGTGTTAAGTATCGTTAAAGAAATACTGGGGAGGTGAAAATGGATAAGTTTCAGGGAAGGGTAGTCGCTCTTATTATCGGTATAATAGTTATTTTAGTAGTCTTCCGATACTCGGCCCGAACTCAGAAGAAAAACCTTGCGGGAATTGGCGCCTCAATTCCCAAGGGTCTTGCGGTTACTCCCCTTCAAGCAATCCTTGTTGACCCTCTCGCCTACCAGGACCAAGAGGTTCTACTGGAAGGAACGGTTGGTTATTTCTGCTCTTCGGGCTGTGAATTTACCTATCAAGAGGGTTCATTTTCAATTAAGGTCTTTGCCGACTTTGGGGCGAAGATTCTTACCCTCCTGAAAAAGAAACGCCCGGTAAGAGTCTATGGTAAGGTAAGTGGAGAGGAAAAGCCATTTCTTATCCTCTTAGGTCTGGAAATTAAAGAGAGATGAGAGAGGCCGCACGGGTTGGTGTTTTATGAGTTTCATAAGCCTTTCTCTTAAAAACTTACTCCGTTCAAAAATCCGAACCCTGCTCACAATTCTCAGTGTAGTAGTGGCAACGATTGTCGTCTTTACTGTCCTCTCCTTAGACCGGGGTTATAAATCGGCGGTTGAGGAGGAACTGGTCAAAAAGAGCGGTATCCACCTTTATATCTCAAAAGAGGGCTGTCCAATGGAGGCGGCGTCAATAATCGTCCAAGGAGGCGCCAGTCCGCAGTTCGTCGGGACAGGGGTTATTGATACAATAAGAAAGATAAAGTCAGCAAAATATATAAAGGAGATAATGCCGTTCAGTATTCTTGCGATAACGACTCCGGATGGCTCAAGGACCGACATATTTTTCGGGGCAACCGAAGCGATTGAGCGAATCCGGCCAAACTGGCGCTTAAAAGGCTCTTGGTTTAAGGATACCAATTCCATTATCCTTGGGCAAACCATTGCCCGGCTGGAAAAACGTGAGATTGGAGATAAGATTTTCTTTGAGCAATTTAATCGGGAATTTGAAGTGGTTGGTATCTTAGAACCGACCTATACCCAAGATGACGGCACATTCTTTTTGCCGCTTTCGGTCTTATTAAAACTCTTCTCCCGAGAAGGGAAACTCTCCGGGATTGGTATCCAACTGACCTCTCTCGCTCACTTGGAGGAGGTGAAGAGAGAGATGCGACAGGTATTGCCCGCCGAATACTTCCTACTTCCTTCGGAGACTTTAAGTAAAGGGGTTTTAAGTTTCTTCGGCTCAACCAAGGCGATAATGCTCGTAATGGTCGTAATCGCCTTGGGAATGTGTATCTTTGCGATAATGAACACCTTTCTTATGACCATCTTTGAGAGGAGAAAGGAGTTTGGCTACATAAGATGCGTCGGTGCCTCTTCCTTTGACATTATCCATCTCGTCCTTTTGGAGACATTGATTCTTATTTCGGTCGGTGTTGCTTTTGGGCTTTTGAATGGTTCTCTCCTCACGCCGCAATTTGAAAACTATATAAGAAGATTTTTAGTCAGTTTCGTTCCGATGGCAAGAATCGTCCGTCCTAGTCTCTCCTTGGCTCTAATAACCTCGGCATTAGTGACCGCGGTTGGTTTATTATCTTCCCTTTATCCGGCATTGAGGGCGGCAAGAGCAATTCCAATGGAGGCGGTAAGAAATGAATGATAAAATTGCCGAAAGCGGGCGCGGCGCGTTAGCACAACTTAAAGAGGCGGTGAAGGTCTATAAGAGGGGTGAAGAAAAGGTCTTCGCCTTACAAGGAGTTGACCTTTCGGTGAAGAAGGGTGATTTCTTAGCAATTGTCGGACCTTCGGGTTCTGGCAAGACAACACTTCTTAATATCCTGGGATGTATTGACCGACTTACCCATGGTCGGTTTTTCCTTGATGGGCGAGAATTGACTCAGGAGAGTGACTCTACTTTAACAAAGATAAGAAGGAATACCGTCGGATTTGTCTTTCAGCAGTTCTTCTTAATACCCACCCTCACCGCCTTAGAGAATGTATCACTTCCCGGACTTTTCAGCCGGAATAAAAAACGGCTGGCGAGAGCACAAGAACTGTTAAAGTTATTGGGTTTAGAAAATAAGATTCGGCATCGGCCGAGTCAACTCTCCGGTGGTGAGATGCAGAGGGTAGCAATTGCCCGGGCACTCGTTAATAACCCTTTGCTTCTTTTGGCGGATGAGCCGACCGGTAACCTTGATTCAAAAACCGCTCGTGAGGTCTTTGAGATATTCTTTAACCTAAACGAAAAGGGTTTGACAGTTGTCGTCGTCACCCATAACTTAGAACTGGCAAAGATGGCAAACCGCATCATCTACTTAGAAGATGGCAAGATTAAAGAATAATGATAGAGGCAAGAGGTCCGAAAAGAATGTAGTTAATGGCTTTCGGTCTTGGCGGCCGGTCCGGTCTTCAGTCTTTGGTCCCAAAAACCGTGACCAAAAACTATACCGGCGGCTACGACCGCAAACCAATTACTCTTTTGTTCTGGCTTCTTTTTTTCTCTTGCTTCTGACTTCTCAGAACCAAGGGGCACTTTCCGTGACGGCTGATTTAGACACAAGATATAGAACCGATTTTAAGGAGCAAGAATTTCTCATCCAAGGTTTAGGGCTTAGCGCCCGACAGATATTCTCTGATAGAATCGGGGACCGGTTGCTTCTCTTCTTCTTTTTGAATTGGCAGCAGGGTTTCAAGGAACTGAAAGTCGACCAGGTCAACCTTCTCTACAAAGGCCCCCTTGGCAAATGGCAATGGACTTTTGGTCGCTACCGATTGCCATTCGGACTTTTGCCAAATTACTCAACGAAGAGGCTATTATTTCCGGTAATATCCGAGGCGGCGCTCGGAACCGATGTTGATAATGGCGTTATGCTTTCCGGTTTGATTGGCGATTTTGATTATGGGGCTTCTTTAAGCCAGGGTGCGGGTATGGAATGGACAAAAAAGGTTGGGCCACTCCTTGCCTTCCGCCTCGGTCACCAGAATGTGGAATTTGAGGAGTTTAGATTTGGTCTTTCTGGTCTTTGGGGAAAGGTTATTATGGATGAGACCCTTCATCTCATCCGCCTCCTTTCATTTGATTTAATCAAATATTTCGGACCAGGGGTATTGCGGAGTGAAGGTGTCATCGGCAAAAAAGAAGAGAAGGTATTATCAGGTATCTTCGGCGGGTTTGATTACGCAATCTTACCCCGAACCGACTTGAACTTAGGAATCGGTTATCTAAACTTAGGGAAAGAGGTAACAATAACCGGCGGTCTGACTTATAATATTACCATCTTTGGCTTACCGACCCAATTCCGTATTGGCCAGAAATTTAATCTAAGGGGAGGGGAAAATGAGTTTACCGCTCAGATTTATAATTATCTTAGCCGGAATTTTTAACTTCCAATTGTGCCAGTGGCACCGCTTCGCTAACGGGCAGGAACTTTACATCTGCGTCTGGCGCAACCCGGAAAGAACGATGAGCAAAATCTTTCCTGATGCCTTTGATTACAAGACCGTGACAATAAAAATTCCCGATGAGAAGAGAAAGGTGATTGAGAAGAGATTAGGGAGTAAACTTCTGCCCGGGCAGAGAGAGGTCTTTTCATATTATGAGTTATATAACGAAGAGAAAAGGTTGATTGGGTATATCCTGGCGGCAAACCAGAAGGGAGAATACGGAGCGATTGAGTTCGTCTTCGGCTTGGATAAAGAATTAAAGATTAAGAGTATCTATATCCAAAGGGCAAGGGAGAGGGAGCAAGAATTCAAGAAAAAGGAGTTCCTCAACCAGTTCAAAGGTATTGGTATAAAAGATGAAGGCAAGTTAGAGAAGAAAATATTGGCGAGGAAGACCTCCGGCACACAAGCCGTCATTACCGGAGTGAGGAAAGAACTTGTCGCCTTTGAGGAGTTGGTAGTAAAATCAAATAAGTAAGGGGCGGCAAAAGCGTCCCGTTGACTTTTATTAAGTTCTGGGCTATAATAATTAGATGACGAAAGAAGCGATAATTGAAAATCACTTAGAATATAATCGTTTATGGGCTGAGGCATTGCTTAGCCACGAAGAAAAAAATTTTATCCTCCTCTCCGAAAGGGAAAAGAAAAAACTTGCCCAACGAGCTTGCGGAGTTCTTCCGGAGGAAGAAGAGGAGTTATTTAAGGAAATCCTCTCAATCCCTTTATTCTCTCCAGTGCAGTTATTCAATTCTTCCCGGGAATTTTTAGAAAATATCGGACTTCTCAAAAAATACTTTGGTGAACATATTACCTTTGCCTTTCTCGTCTCTCTCTTCTCGGTCAAAAACGAACCCGTTTTCTATCCCCAAAAGCAATTTCCGCGCCCGGGAAATGAAGAAGAGCAGATTATAGAACTCGGGAGGCTTTTTCATCGGATAAGAGAGTCTGGCTGGGATGTCTCCAAACCAAATATTCAAGATGCCATAAAATCCCCAGAGGAATTTGAAAAAAAATTTTGTTGCCTTGCTGGCTTGCGGGAAAGACTTTTAAGGAAGAGAGCCGGGATAAAGGTCTTACCCGCGGCGAGCGGTTTTCTCACCTTAAAAGAGGCTCTGGAGATATATTCCTCAACCGAGAAAAGAAGAAAACTACCCACGCTCTTTCTCGCCTTGATTGAGGCCTATCTTTTAATGAGTCTGGGGCTCACTTGTCACTTTCACAAAGGCGAAGGGGGGATAAATCTAATCGTTCTTTTAGATAACAAAGCAGTTTATTGGGAGATAGATAAGCCTTCACCACTTACTTTTGTTCCCCGCGCTATCGGAAAAGCGGTTAACCTCTTCTCGTTTCTTTTCCATCTTGTCTACTTCCAGCGAACGGAGATGTCTTTCACTTCCTCCTCCGGCCATTGGGCGAAAGAAGAGACTCGTCAGCGATTGCGCAACCTGCTCTTCTTATATGAGGTCGTCTCACCCCAAGAAACGGTTGATGAACTTTTTATCTATGAAATCGGTCGGCTCTTCTTTTTACAAAGGGATTACATAAAGGCCGAGGAATTTACGAAGTTGGCGGTGCGCCTGAAACCAGATTTTTATCAAGGATATTGCCTTTTAGGAGATATTTATACCTACCGGGAGAATTTCAAAAAGGCAATAAACTATTACCAGCGGGCGTTGCTTTATAAACCGGACGACCCGGAGATTCATTCCAATTTAGGAGTGGCGTATATGAAAGCGGAAGATTACGAAAAGGCCAAAGTAGCTTTTAATGCCGCCTTAAATATTGACCCAAGATGCCTTTCCGCCCTCTATAACTTTGGCAATCTTTTTTTTGCCCTCGGCGATTATGAAAATTCAATCGCTTATTATAAGCGGGCATCCCGGCTTGATGGAAAGAACCCTTCCATAATCTATAATTTAGCCAATGCCTATTATAAAAAGGGAGAACTTCTAAAGGCGGAGAAAAAATTCATTGAGGCGATAAGGATTGATGCCAACAACGCCTTTGCCTGGTATAACTTAGGAATTGTCTATCGGGATCGCGGGGAAAAAGAAAAGGCGGTAAAGGCCTTAGAAAGGGCGATTAGCCTAAATCCCAACCTTTTGAAATGATATTCTTTACTAAGCAAATACGGGTAAACTAAGATATGGCTTTGCGGTTAACAACGGAGAAGTTTCTTCTCATCTCCGAAGACCTACTCTTCCCCAAGATTAGCGTTGGTCTTCTCCTTGCCTCCCTTCCCAAGTTTACCGGAGTGGAAACCTTACAACAGGTATTCATCAATTATGATATCCATGAAACCTATGCCGATAAAAAGGCAAGGAGATATTGGGAAAATGAAGAGTTTACGGGAAGATTCTGTGCTAACGCCTTAGTTAGTAAAATGCCTTTATTTGATAATTTTAAGGCGGTGTTTTGGAAGGAAAATATGGTTTTTCTCCTTGACCAAGAGAAGAAGAAAGGCTTTTTTTTGGCGGAGAAGGATAATATCGTCATTGCGACCAATTATCACCGCGATGCCCTCCCAAAACTTTTACGGAAGGTAGGAATTGTCCTCTGGGGTTCAACAATTAAAATTAATCCGGTCGGTTGGCAAAATCTCTATGACCTGATATGGAATGACTTTACCACTCGTTTTCCTAATATCCGACGGATTGAAGTAATCTCAATAGCGCCGGGTATAAGATTTGCCTCGCCGGTCCTACAATTAGAGGTTGCCCTCTTAAACTTCTCCACCCCGGAAAAACTTCGGGAGACGATCGAGAAGGCAATTGCCGAGGGGACAAAGTAGTCCCTATGGGAAATTTTGTGGGAGTGCCCTTCTGGGCACGATATCGCTCGCCAGTTGCCCGCTCCTGCAAAACGACACCGAGAAAAGATTGGTTGTCGTTAGGGGTGGGGAATAAGGAAGTTAATGTCCGCGATAAAAAGAAATCGGTTGTTTTTTAATTTTTTATTATCGCCGTAATCATTCTATTATGATAGTATGAGATTAGGTGTTCCGAAGGCACTCCACTATTATTATCACTTTCCGGCGTGGAAGGAATTTTTAGAAAATAAAGGCTACACCATCGTCGTCTCAGAAGAGACAACCCGGGAGACAATTGGCAAAGGTCTCCGGGTTGCCCCGCCGGAGATATGCCTTCCGGTAAAGGTCTATTTGGGACATTGTGCCTCCCTCCAGAAGAAATGCGATGCCCTCTTTGTGCCGCGGCTGGTGTGCTGTCTCGTGAATAAAAAGGTTTATTATGGATGCCCAAAGGTAATCGGATTGCCGGATTTAGTGCGGGCAACATTCCCTAAGGTTAAAATTTGGGAGTTGACAATTGACGAGAGGAAAAATCCTCGTCACGGATTAAATCTGAGAATCAGTCGGGAGAAGAAAGGGAACGATACGGCATCAACGTTTGACAATCGGCAACCCTTTCTCCCAACAATAATGCTCATCGGACATCCTTACCTTCTTTATGACCGAGCAATAAATTTTGACCTAATAGAAAGGATAAGAGAGAAAGGCATCACTCTCTTCACTCCTTTTGACTACTGGCCAATTGACTTACCCCAATGGGATAAAAGCCCGTTTTTGGAGATTAGTTGGTTTTATGAGCGTCATTTGATAAAGGCGGCCTTCGCCGCTCAAAAGAGAAAGGGTTGTGGGATAATACTTTTTTATAGTTTTGGCTGTGGGACATCGGCGGTGACCAATGAGTTAATCTTGCGCGAGATTGCCCAACCCGCCGGGATTCCGGTTTTAAATCTCATCGTTGATGAACATACTCAGGAGGGTGGATTCTGGACCCGCGTTGAGTCATTTTTAGAGATATTGGCCAGACGGGGACGATGAGGGCGACCTTTCCTTATATGGGCAATATTTATATCCCACTGCGGACGATTTTTAAGAATTTAGGCATTGAGCCGATTATTCCGCCTCCTTATAATCAAGAGACATTGACGATGGGTGCGAAGCTCGCCCCGGAATTAATCTGCATACCTTTTAAGTTAACCCTGGGAAATATCATCAATGCCTTACAGCAAGGTGCCGATACGGTAATTCATACTAGTGGTCGGTGGTCTTGTCGCTATGGCTATTATCCATTCCTCTCGGGTATTATCCTGCGCGACTTAGGATTTAAGTTTCGGCAGATAGTCCTGCGACGCGACAATTTATTGGAGATAGTAAAAATTCTTAAAGAGATTCACCCTAATTACACAACAATCATCAGAAAAATTATTCGGGCATTCTCCCTTGGTTATGAGAAATCCAAAACCTTGGAGAAATTAGAGAGGCTGGCTTTTTTCATCCGACCGCGGGAGAAAAACACTGGTGAGACCTCACGGTATTTAAGATATTATCTTACTAATTTGGATAAAGCGAAGCGCTCTCAGGAAGTAAGAAATTTATTTACCGAGGCAAGAAAAAAGATGAGGAGCCTTCCCCAAAAGGAGATAAAAGGGATAAGGGTGAAAATCGTTGGGGAATCATTTTGTGTGATTGAACCGTTTGTTAATTTTAACCTATTGGAGAAATTGGGTGAGATGGAAATTGAGGTTGACCCGTTCTTAACCGCCCACCGCTGGCTTGGTTTTCATTCACTAAGGTTAGGAAGAAGTGAGGTGAAGGAGGTCGGGCATCTTGCCGAGACCTACTGGCCGTTTTGCGTTGGCGGTGAAGATAAGAATACGATTGGTTATAGTATAAAGGCGGCAAAGGATAACTATGATGGTATAATCCACCTCCACCCCTTTGCCTGTATGCCGCATACCAGTTGTGGCTCATCCCTGGAAAGAATTAGCCGGGATTACAATATTCCTGTCCTCTCACTCTCCTTAGATGAATTTACTCAGGAGGCGAGTTTTTACAACCGGGTGGAGGCCTTCGTTGAACTCCTCAAAAGGAAAAAGACCAGGTTAGAAAGACCAAGATAAACGGTTGACAAAATAAATTCTATGGTTATCATACAGGATATGCGATATGAAAGGTGAACGTATCTGGGCGGAGATTGACCTTAGACAGATAAAGAAAAACCTCCAGGTCCTCAAAAGGCTAACTGGTGTCAAGAATATACTCTTGGCCGTGAAGGCCGATGCCTATGGTCACGGGGCAAAAGAAATTGCCGCCTATTTGGATGGCGAAGTTGCTGGCTTCGGCGTTGCCAGCGTTGAAGAAGGAATCGCCCTGCGTCAGAACGGCACTAAGAAATCAAACATTCTTGTACTCAGTCCCGTCCCTTATGAACTGGTCCCCCAACTTTTTGAATATCGCCTAATGCCCACCATCACCGAGAAAGAAATCCTTAACCTTTTAATAAAAGAAGCCAAGCGGTTAAATAAGAGGATTGCCGTGCATTTAGAGGTTGATACCGGAATGGGGAGGACTGGTCTCTCCCGAAAGGAGATGGCAGAGATTCTGCCGCTCCTGCGGGAAAATAATTTCATAAAACTTGCAGGGATTTTTAGCCACTTTCCCGCGGCGGATTCGGATTTTGCCTTTACGAACTATCAAATTCAAACCTTCCGCCAATTTATCAAGAAAACTCTCCCTAACAAAAATGCCGGTGTTCTTTGTCATCTGGCAAATTCCGCCGGAGTGGTCAACTTTCCTGATTCTTATTTAGATATGATAAGACCGGGTCTTATCGTTTACGGAATTGTGCCGGAGAACTGGTGGAACTCCCCATTATTTAGAAAAATGGGTCGTGTCGAGGTAATTCGTCCTGTCCTTTCCCTCTATTCTCGGGTTTTGAATCTGAGGAGATTTCCTCGGGGAATAAGCATCAGTTATGAAAGGCGATTTTTCACTACCCGGGATTCTTTAATTGCTGTCATCGCCGCTGGCTACGGTGATGGTGTTCCTTATCACCTTACTAATCGGGGCAAGGTCTTAATTAGAGGCAAAGAGGCAAGGATTGTCGGTCAGGTCTGTATGGATTTACTGATGGCCGATGTCTCCGATTGTCCGGAGGTCAAGATTGGAGATAAGGTGACACTCATTGGTAAGGATGGTAAAGAGGAGATAAAGGTTACCGATTTAGCCTTCTGGGCAAATACTATCCCCTATGAGATAACCTGCCGCATCAGCCCCCGGGTGGCAAGGGTGTTTAAGGAGGGGGAGAAGATTTTAAAGATAAGAAAGTGAATAGCCACTCACTTCGCCAAGACCCTGGGGTATGAGACTAAAGGAATTACATCTCTTAGGTTTTAAGTCATTTCCCGACAAAACGGTCATCAAATTTTCGGAAGGCATCACGGCAATTTTGGGACCGAATGGCTGTGGTAAGACTAATATCCTGGATGCCTTACGTTGGGTGTTAGGGGAACAGAGCCTCTCCCTACTGCGCTGCACGAAGAATGAAGAACTGATATTTGCCGGCACCAAGACCCGACCACTGGTCAACTTTTGTGAGGTGAAGTTAATTCTGGAAAATAACGACCCGAATTCACCCTTTGGTTCGGAGATCGAGATAAAACGGCGGTATTTCCGGAGCGGCGAGAGTGAATACTACTTAAACCGGAATCCTTGTCGGCTGAGAGATATTGAGGAGATTTTCTTCGCTACCGGCTCCAAGGCCTATGCCCTTTTTTCGCTGGCGGATATCCGGCGCATCATTCACGGTGAAGTCCGGCAGTTCTTTGCCGAGGCGGCCAACTTAAAAAAATATGAAGAGAATAAGCGCGAGACCTTAAATAAATTAGACCTGGCCGAACGAGATTTAACTCGCCTGGAAGATATAATAAGGGAGCGACAAAGGATTGTGCGGAGCCTCGCCCGGCAGAAACGAAGGTTGCAGGTTTATGAGAACCTCCGCCAGGAAGAGAAACGACTGAAACTTATTGAACTTAAAATTAAAAGAGAGGCCGCGGAAAAGAAACGAGAAATTCTCACCGCCGAATTATCCACCCGGCTTGCCGAAGAGGCCGAACTGATTAAGGCGATTGAGAAGGATGAAAGGGAATTAGATAGATTAAAAGAAGAGATTAAAAACCAGGAACGAGAGCAAGCGAGCGCCGCCACGGAGATGTTAAGATTAAAGGAAGAACTGGAACTCGTGGAAAAGGAGAGAATTAAATATCAGGAAAGGCTTTCCTTTCTAAAAACCGCCCAAGAAAAACTCATTTCGGCAAAAGAAGCCATCCCCAATCAAATAAAAGAGATTGAGAAGATTTTAAAAGAGAAGGAAGAGAAAATTTTAAAAGAGACCGAAGCCGAAGCGGCGATTAAAAAGAAATTAGAGGTTTGGCAGAAAGAATTAAAAGAAATCGGGGAAGAGATTGCTCAAAAAGAAAGAGCGAAGGAGGAAGAAGAAAAAAAACGGGCCGCATCATTTGATGCGATTATTCAAATCCAATCAGAAATCTTTGAAAAAGAGCAGGAATTGGCTAGATGGGAAAGTCAGTCATCCGGGGAGATAACGAGTGGGGAAGAAGATTTAAGACCGATTGTTGAGCCAGATAATCTCTTAGGTGAGGTGAAGGTCTTTCTGGAATGGGAGGTGGGTTATGAGAAGGCGATAAAAGCGGCGCTCTTTCCTTACTATTCCTTTTTTGTTCTGCGCTGTGACCGTATCACCCCCCATCCTCCTTTGAGGGATGTCGGGTTCATTATGAAAGGCACTGAGCCGCAAGAGGACAGGGGATGGACTTACCCAGAAGGATTACTACCCTTGCGTCAGGTTTGTCGACCAAAGGAGGGCTGTCCGGATTTAATTAGGTCAATCCTCAGGGAGACATTTTTAGTCTCGGATTACGAAAAGGCAAGGGAGATGCGGAAAGATTTCCCTCAGTTTTCGTTTGTCACTAAGGAAGGAATACTCTTGAAGCGTGAAGGGGTTATCTTTCTTAGTGGTGAAAAAAGGGATTGGGTAGAGAGTGAAGCTGAGACGCCGTCCTCACTTTTATCCCGGAAAAAAGACCAAGAGGAAATAATTGCCCAGGCTAAGAAAAAGAGAGCGGAATGGAAAAGGATAAAGAAGGAAAGGGAAGAGAGAATCGCTCAATTGGAAAAGGAGATTTCTTCCTTAAAGGAATTAGAGAAGGAGCGATTTAATCTCTCTTCTAATCTTTTGTCTGAGATGACAAAGAGAAGAGAAGAGAAGAAGATACTTTTGACCGAGGTTCAATTCCTAAATGAAGAAAAGACAAAGATTTATCAAAAAGAAGAGGCAATCAAACAAGAATTAGAAGAGATTGCTCGGGAGATGGAGGTGATTAAAGAAGGTTGGCGTTTGAGTGAAGAAAGGCAAAATTCATTAAGGATGGTGGTTACCGAAAAGGAGTCGGTGTCAAGCAAATCAGGTCTGGAGGAGAATAAAAAAAAGCGGGAAGAATTAGAAGAGGCGCTTCGGCAAAAACGGAAGGAATTAGCAATTAAGCAGCAGGAGATACAAGATAAACGGCTGGCCGAATATGCCCTAAAAAAAGAAACGGAGGATATTGAAAGAGAAGCTCGCCTCCGCTTCGGAATGGAAATCTCTCCGGAGATAGAAATTATTGAAGGGGTTGAAGAAAGGTTGAAAGAGATAGAGGCAAAAATCTTAAATATCGGGAAGGTTAATCCGATGGCTGGTGAGGAATACGAGAGAGAGAAGGAGGAACTAAATAAATTTTTACAGGAGCGACAAGATTGTTTGACCGCCCGGGTGGATTTACAGAAGATAATTCAGGAACTGGATACCCGATTACAAGAGGATTTTATGGCAACCTTTGAGAAGGTGCGCGTTGCTTTTCGGGATATCTTTGCTCGGTTATTCCAAGGGGGAGAAGCCGATTTGCTTCTGGCCCAACCGGAAAATCCGTTGGCCTCGGAGATAATAATCGTTGCCAAACCACAAGGCAAAAACCCGAAGCGGTTAGAACAACTCTCGGATGGTGAAAAGGCATTGCTTTCTCTCTCGCTCCTCTTTGCCTTTTACCAGGTGAAACCGGCGCCCTTCTCTTTTCTGGATGAAATTGATGCGCCATTAGATGATGCCAATGTTGAGCGATTTACTGCCTTCTTAAAAGAGATAAGTAAAAATACTCAAGTGGTAATCATTACGCATAATCGCCTCACCTTAGAGAAGGTAGATGTCCTCTTAGGTGTAACATCCGAAGAGCCGGGTGTTTCTAAGATTATAACGATAAGGTTGAAGGATTTAAATAGTTAATATCACGGAAAGATTAATTAGACTTTAATTGGTCTCCATTCGCTCTGGGCTCTCTTGAAATTTTGGCTATCTTTGCTAAAATGGACTTTCCCCAGGGTAGTGCCCGAAAGAGAGAAATTCTTATTGAACGGGCTCGGGGAGAAACAAGTGAGGAGGGTTAGTCCTAACTGGTAAGGCAGCGGACTTGAAATCCGCCGTTCCCGAAAGGGAACATGGGGGTTCAAATCCCTCACCCTCCGTCGGAGAGGTGGCCGAGTCGGTCTAAGGCGCCCGCTTGCTAAGCGGTCGTCCATCGAAAGATGGACCGTGGGTTCGAATCCCACCCTCTCCGCATCAATATAAAATATCAAGCCAGGAGTTTCGGTTAAGAATATGCCGATACATTCTGCGGCTTTTGCGGTTTCTGGTAAAATTGCCGAATGACCCGAATGTTTTTAGTTTCTGTTTTTTATATTTCGTATTTAATTTTTAATACAAATCTATGGTAAGAGTCCGAATTGCTCCCAGTCCGACCGGTGCTATTCATGTCGGGCTAGCCAGAAGTGCCCTCTATAATTACCTCTTTGCCCGTAATCAAGGCGGAAGGTTTATTTTAAGAATTGAAGATACCGACCCCACCCGCTCAACTTTGGAATCAACCGAGGTTATCTTAAAGGGACTTTCTTGGCTTGGTTTGGAGTGGGATGAAGGACCCTATTTCCAGTCTCAAAGATTCCCTATCTATCAAAGATATGCCGAGCAACTCATCGCCGAAGGAAAGGCATATTATTGCTACTGTCCGAAGGAGAAATTAGAAGCGGCGCGCCGGCAAGCCTGGGAGAAGAAAAAGCCATACCGCTACGACCGGCACTGCCTCAACCTCACCGCGGCCGATAAGGCAAAATTGGAGAAAGAAAAAACTTGCCGGGTTGTCCGTTTCCTCGTGCCTTACCAGAAGGTGGTCTTTGACGATTTAATCCACGGAAGAATTGAGAAACATCCCGACGATATTGAAGACTTTATCCTCCTGCGGGCTGACGGTAGCCCGACCTATAACTTTGCCTGTGTCATTGACGACTCCGAGATGGGGATGACCCATATCATAAGAGCGGTAGAACATATCTCAAATACCCCGAAACAGATTCTACTCTTTTCCGCAATTAGTAAATCGCCGCCACTCTTCGCCCACCTCCCTTTAATCTTAGGACCAGATAGAAAAAAACTCTCCAAAAGACACGGTGCCCTTTCAATTATGGAATACCGTGATGCCGGATTTCTACCCGATGCCCTCCTTAATTACTTAGCCCTTTTAGGCTGGTCACCGGGTGGTGATAAAGAGATTATGACTAAAGAAGAGATGATAAAACTCTTTTCCCTAAAAAGAGTGAATAAGGCAAACGCCATTTTTGATATAAAGAAATTGGAGTGGATGAATAGTGAGTATATAAAAAATTCCTCGCCCGAAGAACTTCTGCCCCACCTTAAACCATTCTTAGAGAAGCGGAATGTGAAATGCGGAATGGGGATAATCCCGGCGGTCAAGATATCTCAGGACCGGGCAAGAAAGTTAGACGATTTAGCCGATGCGGTTAGTCTCTTCCTAAAAGAAGATATCTCCTATAACCTAGAAGAGATAAAAGATTTCCTCAATTTGAAAAATAAGGAGCAGATAAAACTACTCGCCCAAAGGTTTTCTTTGCTTACCGATTTCACCAAAGAGACGACGGAGAAGGCATTAAGAGAATTAGCCGATGAATTAAAGATAAAGGCGGCCGAGTTAATTCATCCCTGCCGTGTCGCCTTAACCGGCAAGACAATCGGTCCGCCACTCTTTGATATGATTGAAGTCTTAGGAAAAGATTTAACAATTAGGCGCTTGGAGAGATTTGCCACTTGTGATATTTGGAGACACTATCCCTAAGAAATTAAAATCTTTACCCCGCACTAAGTCTAAAAGGGATTTAGGTGAACCTTTGACTTTTGGAAAATCTCCGGTAAACTTTAAGCATGAAGATTATTAAAGAGAAGATTTCCTTAGCGGAACTGAAAAAGATTGCTGAGGAGATGTTCGGTGATTTGGTTAAGGCGGTGGTTGATGTGGAAAAGGGGATTATGGCGGTCGGTGGGGAACTCCATTCTGATGAAGAAGCGGTCTTAATTAAGGATGGCTCAAAGCCGGAAAATCTCTGGGGGATAAGTATCTATCCCGAGGTTGAGGGCGAAGGTTGGATTGAATTTGATTCGGTGATAAATATCAGACCGTCACAAGGCAATCGGAGCCGGGGGATTGATAATCCCGAAATTAGAAAAAAGGTAATAGAAATCGTTCAGAACTTGGTGGAAAGATGAATTATCAACATAAAGGATTAGCCGCTGGCCGTTGGTTTCAATTAACCTTCTTTGAACAGATGGCGAATATCGGAAGTGAGGTTGAGCGGGCGATTAATGGGCAGAAGAAAAATGAGGAATACCGCCGGAAAGCAATTGAACGTGCCTTGGAGCTCTTAGATTTAACAATTGCTGATATTAAAAATCGGAGCCGTCTGAAAGAGTTGACCCGTTTAAGGGAGGCATTGATTGACTTTTTCTATTTTGATAATCAGTTTTCTTCTTCAATTGAGTCCTGGCGAAAGTATTTTTTTGCCTTTGCCTATGCGGCAAGATTAAAGCGGTTTTAATTGAGGGCTATTTGTCGAGGGCAATATTTCTTCACACGGCTCTATTATTTTAATATTGCTTATTTGTTATCACCCTCGTCCAACTTTGGATTGATTATATCTCCCAATCAGTAATTTGGGACATTCTTGTTTGGTAACGACCATAAGTTGACAGATGAATTTTTCTCACTATTATTTTGTCAGGTGCTATGCATTTTGATGATGAATTTTTTTATACCGAAGAAGAGACGGCTAAACCCAAAATCAAGGCCAAAAAAATTATCCAGTTTCTTTTGCCCTATTTTATAAAATACCGCGGTCGGATAATCCTGGGCGGTTTTCTCCTTCTTTTAGCCACCGGTCTCTCCATTTTCGGACCGCTATTTCTCCGCTACGCAATTGATGTCAATATCAAAAATGGCAACATTATCGGCCTGGTAAGGACGGCGCTCTTTTATCTTTTGCTTTCGCTATTCATCTTTTTAATTTCTTATTGCCAGCGGATTCAACTCGCCATCATTGGTGAGCGGGCAACCGCGGATATAAAAGATAATCTCTTTGCCCATATCTTAAATCTCCCCCTTTCCTTTTTTGACAAGACCCCAACCGGTAAACTTCTTACCCGGATTGAGTCGGATACCGAGGCATTGAAAAACCTTTTCACCACGACCGGAGCGGTTCTGATGACCGATTTCGTTATGCTCTTAGGGATGAGCATTATAATGTGGCTAGTCAATTATCGGTTATGCCTTTTAGTCCTGGTTTTAATCCCAGTTTTTTCTTATGCCTTCCACTGGTTTCAAAAACGGGCGCGGCCGGTTTATGTTGATGTGAGAAGGAAGGTCGCGGAGATAAATAACTTCATCAATGAGGCACTAATCGGACTTTCGGTAGTCCAAGCCTTTAATCAAGAGAGGCATTTTACGAAGAGAGGGGATGCCTTAAATTATGAAAAGTATGAAAGAGAATTACGCGGGATGCGATTATGGTATCGGGTATGGTTTTTAGTTGATTTTGGTGAGGTATTAAGTTTAACCCTGGTGCTTGGTTTTGGTTCATTCTGGGCGTTGCGGGGTAGTCTGACCATCGGCACCCTCTTTTTATTTTTCAGTTATATCCAGCGACTTTTCGGTCCTTTAAGGGGACTCTCAGACCAGTTAAATATAATTCAGCGCGCCCTTGCCTCCGGAGAGAGGATAGTTGAGATACTTTCCTTAAAACCAGAATATCTCTCCGAAGAAGGTGTTAGCCGTTATGAACCGCGATGCGCACCGACCGCAATCTCTTTCCAAGATGTCTCTTTCGGTTATGATAGTTCTTCCCTAATTCTTAAAGATATAAACCTCTTAATCAGAAAAGGAGAAAAGGTTGCCCTGGTCGGTGAAACCGGAGGGGGCAAGACCTCTTTGGTAAGTCTCCTCTTGCGGTTTTATGAACCGGTTTCGGGAACGATTGCCATTGATAATTATTTGTCAGCAAAAACCCCACTTCGGCTCTGGCGGAATTTTTTTGGCTTTGTCCCTCAGGATATTATTCTATTTCCCGGTTCGGTTCTGGATAATTTAAGACTCTTCGATTATAAAATCAGCACCGAAAGGGTAGAAAGAGCGACGCAGCGCCTGGGGATTCACGAAAGGATTCTCAACTTTCCGGATGGTTATCAGACTAATCTGATTGAAAGGGGGATAAATCTCTCGGTGGGCGAGAGGCAACTTTTATCTTTTGCCCGTGCCTTAATATTTGACCCACCGGTTCTTATCTTGGATGAGGCAACATCATCGGTTGACCCCCAAACTGAGTCTCTGCTTCAGGCCGGTTTACAAGAACTTCTCAAGGAGCGGACGGCAATAATTATTGCCCATCGTCTGGCGACAATTCAGATGTGCGACCGAATAATTGTTATCCATAAAGGCCGGATTGTCGAGGAAGGAACCCATCAGGAGTTATTAGAGAAGAAGGGGTTTTATTACAAACTTTATAAATTGCAATTTGTCGCTATATAAAAAAGATGATTACGGGGATGAAAAGACACGATTACAGTGATGATAAGGTATCGCCGACATCGGTTGTTTTTTAATCGTTGTAATCATCTGTTTATTATTGCGGTAATCATTCTTTACTATGAAACTGGTTTCTGATTTCTGGCGGAAAAATAAGGGCTGGTTTATTGTTCTTTTCGTCTTGACCCTTATCACAACTGCCATTACCCTCGCCTTTCCTTATTTCTTAAAGAAGATCATTGATGGGATTCAGAAAGGGTTATCAGCAAAGACCTTATTCCTTTATTGTGCCCTACTCTTTGGTTTTGGATTGCTCCGTTCTATTTTATCAACCCTCCTCCCATTTTTACGGGGAAAGACGAATGAGAAGTTTGCCTGGCTTTGCCGCAGTTATGTCTTTTCTCGGATACTAAATAAGGGATACCAGTTTTCCAATACCTTTCCGGCCGGTGATGTGATAGAAAGATTAGACCACGATTTAGGTGAATTGTCCTGGTATGCCTGTTCCGGAATCTTTCGGCCGGCTGAGGCAATTTTTACATTAATCATTACCTTAACGATTCTCTTTAGTATCAGTCCCCTTTTAATGATGCTGACGATTGCACCACTCTCAATTACTGCCCTCTTCTGGTCAAAGATTGGTGGTTTCGTCTATGCTTCTTATCGGAAATGGCGGGAGAAGATTTCCTTGGTCTGCAGTTATATTGAGTCTACTTTATCCGGGATAAAACTTCTGAAGTCCTTCAATAAGGAGGTGATGCCGAGAAAACATTTCGGGGCACTGCTCCGAGAGAGGATTGATTGGGCAATTCGCCTCGTCCGCTCCGAGGCAAAGATTGGAATAGTCTTTCAAGGCGCTGGGGAACTGGCAATTTTAATAATCTTAATTGTCGGCGGAATTCTGGTGATCCGAGGTAAGATGACTCTGGGGGGCTTTGTGGCGTTTATGGCTTACATCGGGCTTTTAATAACCCCAATGTGGGACATTGGAAATTTCTTTGTTGTCCGGAAACGGGCCCTTGTTGCCGGAAGACGAATAAGGGAATTGGCCGAATTTCCTTGGGAGATAGGAGAAAGAGATTTCTTATCTCCAACCGGGAAGGGGAGATTTATCATTAAATTATCGGATGTCACCTTCGGCTACGAAAAAGAGAGAACGGCTCTGAGGAATGTCAATTTAGAGATTAGAGAAGGAATGAAGATTGGGATTGCCGGAACTATCGGTAGCGGCAAGACGACCTTAATGAAATTACTCCTTCGCCTTTTGGAACCAACCGCCGGCCAAATATCAATAGAGTGGGTTGACCAAGAAGGAGACAATTGGCACTCCCCGGATAACGAACGCGAAGCGGAACGCAAGTCCTGTTTGACAGATTATCGTAAACTCTTTGGCTATTGTCCACAGGAACCAACCCTTTTTTCCGATACAATTTTTAATAATATCACTTTGGGCCGGGAATGTCCTAAAGAAAAGGTGGAAGAAGTTATAGAGATAAGTGGATTAAAAGAAGATATAAAAATGATGCCCAGAGGGGTAGAACAGTTGATTGGCGAAAGGGGGATGAAACTCTCTGGTGGTCAGAAGGAAAGGGTAGCAATTGCCCGGGGGCTCTTAGGCTCTCCCCGGATATTGATTCTTGATGATGCCACCGCCTCCTTAGACGCCGAGATTGAAAAGGAGGTGGTTAATAACATCCTAAAGGTAGTGAAGACGGTAATAATCATCTCGCACCGGCTTTCCCTTCTTCAACTCTGTGATATAATTTATGTCTTAGATAAAGGGGAAGTAGTTGAATTAGGAACTCACGAGGAGTTATTAGCGAAGCGCGGTCTCTATTGGGAACTCTACGAAAGGCAATTGATGAAAGAAGAATTGGAAAGGGCAGTCTGAATGATAAGGGTAATTGATGGCAAGAAATTTGAACGGATCCCAATAAAGACGCATATCTTAACCGAGCGGGATGATATTGTGGAAGTGGTTAAAAAATATACATCCGGTCTTTTGCAGAAGGGAGATGTGATAACCATCTCGGAGAGTGCCGTGGCGATTACGCAGGGGAGGGCAATACCAACCGAAAGGATAAAGCCGAGACTTTTAGCCCGTCTCCTTTATCGCTTTGTGAGAAAGGTTCCTTATGGGATTGGTTTAAGAAATCCTTATAGTATGGAGTGTGCCATCCGAGAAGTCGGCGCGGCAAGAATTTTATTGGCGGCGTTCGTCTCGGCTGTGACCAAACTCCTTGGTCGGAGAGGTGATTTCTATCGCATCGCCGGAAAACAGGCGGCAATGATTGATGCCCCCCATACCTCCGGGGTTAAAGAATACTATGAATGTGTGATTATGGGACCAAAGGAACCAGATAAAGTAGCCGAGAAGATTAAAGATGCCACCGGCTGTGAGGTGGCAATTATGGATGTGAATGACATCGGTGGTTCTTGGGTGGTAGGTTGTTCTTCCGGGGTGAAAATAAAATTGACCGAGGATATAATGCGGGATAACCCAGCCGGCCAAGGCGACAACCTTACACCGATAATTATTATCCGACCCTTAGCGAAAAGTGAATAGAGAAAAAAAAGTAAACCCGAGTGCTATTTCGTTGGCTAAGAGGGTTCAGGAGATTGCCAAGAAGATAGGCTTTGATTGGAAGAATAAAATGGATGTCTTTGATAAGATTGAAGAGGAATTAAAAGAGTTGAAAATGGCAATAAGGAAAAGAAAGAGAAGAGAGGTTAAAGAAGAGTTTGGAGACTTTTTATTCTCAGTGGTTAATCTGGCAAGACACATCAAGGTTAATCCAGAAGAGGCATTGCAGGAGGCGACCGATAAATTCTGGTTCCGTTTCCAGGCGCTGAGAAGAAAGTTGAGAAAAAAGGGGAGGTCGGTAAAATTAAAAGAGATGGACGAAATCTGGGAGAAAATAAAACAGTAGAAATAATCCCTAATCCCTTTAAGTTTTGTCTCTCGGAAATTAAGCAACTTTGATTTTGGGAAACTTTTTTATCAGGTCATTTTGCTTTTAAGTTTTTGATTTTACAGGACTTATTGGATTTTTCCTTTCTTTTAGGGTATCGTTCCCTGGATGCCTTACCCTACCCCTTACTTAATGCTTTACTGGGTCTCTTAGTCTGTCCCTTACTCTATCCCTTCCTTAATCCCTTTCCCAGTCGCCTTCTCTTGCCCTCTCTTTTACCTTTCTTTTACCTTTCTTAATCCCTTGGTCTGTCTCTCCCTGATAGGCTCTCTTGGTCTCTCCCTGTGCCGCTCTTTGTGTCCTTCTCTAAATCTCCTTCTTAATCTCTTACTTGGTTAATCCTTTGGGTTATTAGAAATGGAGATAGGGTGGGTATTATATTATATCTTCTCCCAGAGGTATTGCCAGAAGGTCTTTTTTGTCAATTGCCTCTCCATTATGAAACTCCCTTCTTGAATGAATGGTCGGAGTTCCTGGGCATAATATAAACGGCGGGCGTTCACATCTCTTCTATACCAGCGCCCCCCTTGCCTTAAGATTCTTTTTAAGGTATGGTCGTAGTTACCGGTTTGGGTAATAAATCCTTCTTTCAGAAGGGTGATAAGCATTGCCACATGTCGGGGATAGGCAACAATGGAATGGGCTTTATTCTTTTTTGCCAGGCTCAAAGTAATGCGGGTAAAGAGAAAGGAAAGGTTCCGTCCTCGGAATTTTGGTCGGATATAAGCCCGGGTCAATTCCCATTTCCTTGGCTCTCCTCGGGTAGTGCCAAACTGCGGGTCAATTCTCACATAGCCGATTGGGTCTTCGCCCACAAAAAGCCAGACTTCTAAGAATTTTTCTTTGGTTATTATATCCTGGTATTGATAGAAGGCTATCCGATAGCCATCAATAGAAAAATTGAGTGTCTTTTCTTTGGTTTTTGATAATGGGAGTTTTTCAATGAAGGAAAGTAATCTTTCATCATCCTCAGCCGGAACGAAACGAAGAATCTTTTCAATAATCCTTTTTTCTAAGTCCTTGGTCATTTTTGGAGTCGCCGGAGGATTGCCTGTAGTTCTTCTTCGGTTTCCACTAAAACCCGCCTTGACTTGGAGCCCACATAAGGTCCGACAATGCCGGCTCTTTCCAGTTGGTCAATGATTCTTCCCGCTCTTGCCCATCCGACATCTAATTTTCTCTGCAGCATAGAAACCGATGCCTCTTTGGTTTGAAAGACAAGCCGGGCGGCTTCAAAAAAGTATTCGTCTCTCTCTTGCTCCCAATCAATCACCGGCTCCTTATATTTTAATAAGTCCCTCTCCTCAGAAAGCGGCGAATGGTAGTCAATAGCGAGAATCTTTTCCGCAACCTCTTCCCCAAGAATATCCGCTAATCTCTTTTGTTCTTCTTTGATTGCAGTCTTCTCTTTATTAATTAGTATATCCAAGGCATTACTGGTAATTAGTTCCCGAGCCTTTTTTTCTGGGTTGGGGACTAAGTCCTTCAAGAGTTCTTTTAGATAACGTCTTGCCCAGAGGTTGACCAGGCCTTTCGTCTCTTCGGCGGAGACGAAGGCACCGTGCAGTCTTAAAGGCTCGCCTTTGCCCGGTGGTAAATAGAGCATATCACCCATACCTAAAAGACTTTCCGCACCATTCATATCCAGGATAGTTCGGGAATCAGTTTTGGATGCAACCTGAAAGGCAATTCGGCAGGGAAAGTTTGCCTTAATCAGCCCGGTTATCACATCAACCGATGGCCTCTGGGTGGCCAGGATGAGATGGATACCAACCGCTCTTGACATCTGGGCTAAACGGGTAATTTTTCTCTCCATCTCTTCTGGGGTTCGGGTAGTCTTCATCAAATCCGCCAGTTCATCAATCACAATTACGATATAGGGTTTTTTAGGTTTGCCAATCTCTTTACACCGGGCATTGTAACTTTCAATATCTCGGACACCAAGCCGGGCAAATTCGCCATAGCGAATCTCCATCACCTGCAGGAGTCGGTCCAATTCTTTTTGCGCCGATTGCGGGTCGGTAGTGGTCGGACCTAAAAGATGAGGAATTGGGTCGTAAATTGGCAGTTCTAATTGCTTTGGGTCAATGGTTAAAAAACGGACATCATGATAAGAAGCCCGATAGATGATTGAAGAGAGGATACAATTTATGCAAACCGATTTTCCGGAGCCGGTGGTTCCGGCGATTAAGATGTGGGGCATCTGCCGTAAATCAGCAAAATAAGGTTCTCCGGTTATCGTCTCGCCTAAGACAAAGGCTAAAGAAGAGGTTGTGGCATTTAATATCCCCTTCTCTAACTGTTTACGCAAACTGACGATGCGCCTTTTTTTATTAGGGATTTCAATTCCAACCGCGGACTTTCCGGGAATTGGGGCTAAGATCCTTATCCTCTCCGCCTTTAAGGAGAGGGCTAAATCGTCACTTAAACTCTCAATCCGCTGGATTTTTATTCCGGGCGCTGGTTCAAATTCAAACCGGGTTATTACCGGACCGGTCAATATATTGCTAATCTTACCATCAATCGCAAACTCCCGGAGTTTGTTGGATAATATCTCGGCCTCCTCTTTTAATTCTCTTTCGTCTTTCGTCTCTATCCCCTCGGTCTCTTCTTTGAGGAGTGAGATAAATTCTTTTTGGAATGCGGTTTCTGAGAAAACCACTTCTTCGGTCTCTTCTTTCGGCACTACCTCCGGAGGCACGGCTTCTTCGGTTTCTTTGGCGGTTTTTGGTTGGGTTGCAAGTTGATGGGTATTGCTTTCTTTCCCAGTCCTTTTGGTTGAAGTTTTAGCCTTCTTTTTAATTAGGGAATGGAGGGCAAGAAGTCCGCGGAAGGTAAATTTAGCGAACCAAAGAATCAAAAGGAGGAGACGATAGAATACGAAGGTCAATCCACCAAAGATGAATTTGGTGGCAGTGGGAATAAATATGAGCAATAATAAAATTAAGGAACCGAAGAGGACAATAAGGGACCCAACCTTACCAAAGAGGTGATGAAAACCTTCGCCCAGGAATCTGCCGGAAAGGCCAACGATTGGGGAGGTAGGGACTAAATAACCGAAAAGGGCATTAAGGAGAAAGGCGAAGATAAAGAGGATGACCGATAATTTCAGGGAAAAGCGAGGTCTTTTCTTAAAGAAAAAATTTATCCCCCAGAGGAATAAAAGAAAGACAAATAAGAAAGAGAAGAGACCAAAGGTTTGAAAGAGAAGTGCGCCAATAAAAAGTCCAGTCGGACCTCCCCAGTTTGTCTTTTTGGTATTTTTACCAATGGCATAAGAGAAGAGGCTGATAAAGACTAAGACCGAGAGGAGGATAAGGATAAATCCTAAGACCTCCTCCTTTGGTCTTCCGGTTTTGTTTTTTTCGCTTCTTTTCATATCATAACATAGAAAAGCCGGCAAACAATTTAGAGAAAAAATTGACAAAGGGGCCGATAACCCACCAGAGTAACGGGGCTCCGAATAATTGGCCAATGAAAATAATGAAGAGTAAGATGAAAAACCCGTATCTTTCCAGTTGCATATAGTATAAACTTGCCTTATCGGAAAGAATATAACTTAAAACCTTAGAGCCGTCAAGGGGGGGAATGGGAAGAGAATTGAAGGCACAGAAGATGAGATTGTAGAGGACAAAATCACGTAATATTAAAACGAAGAAAGAGTTGGTTGGGAGGTTGGGGGTTACCAATTGGAGGATAAGCCCAGAAAGGAAGGCGAGGCTAAAATTACTCAGCGGACCAGCCAGACTTACTAAGATTGTATCTCGTTTTATATTCTTAAAATAGTAGGGGTCAATCGGAACTGGTTTTGCCCAACCGATACGGAAAATTAAGACGGCTAAGGTGCCCATTAGATCTAAGTGTTTTAAGGGATTGAGGGTTAAGCGCCCGGCGAGTTTGGCGGTTGGGTCCCCCAGGCGGTAAGCAACATAACCGTGGGCATATTCGTGGATGGTAAGACCAAAGAGGATAGCCGGTAAAGTGAGAAAGAAATCAGTGCTCACCTTAGCCTTTGATTGTGAACCTCGGTCGCACTTTGCCTGAGGTAATTAATTTCCTCTCTCTTACTTTTAATCTTTCCATCCAATCGTTGGTAGAGAAGTTCTTTTAATAATTCACCGTATCTTACCTTTGGTTTAATCCCCAATCTTTTTAAGTCGTGACCGGTGAGCGAGACCTTAACTTGCCTATAAGAATGCAGATAATCTTCTATTTTTTTGTTTAAGGTCTTGGGGACTAATTCTTTAATGAGTTGAAGGGAAGCCGGGGTGAAGTCTTTTAAGATAATGTATTGGGTTGATGGTTTCTTCGCCCGAACCAGTTGCTTTTTTAAAAAAGAAATCCTCCGAAGGTCGGCGATGGTTTTTTGTTCCAGGCGGGTTAGGGGTAATCTGGTAGTATCAAAAGGAGAAAGGAGATAGAGAAGTAAGAGAGAAGTTTCGGGAAATAATCTTATCTTCGCCAAATCTTTAAGGTGTTGGTTGGGAAGAGATTTTTGGAAATAACTTTGAAAAACCCCTATCTTTTGTAATTTCTTTATCATTGTTAACCATCTTTCTTCCTTCATAATAATCCGTAATTCATTGAGAAATCTCTCACCGGAGAGCCGAGCGATATAATCTCCTTTGATGGCGGACAAAAGCCAATTGCCGGTTTTCTTTTCTATCCGGAAGTTAAATCTAACCGCAAACCTTATCGCCCGGAAGATTCGGGTTGGGTCGTCAATAAAACTTCGCTCGTGGATAACCCGGATGATTTTTCTCTTTATATCCTTTTTCCCATCTAATGGGTCAAAAAGCCTTTTTCTTTTAAGGTCATAAGCGATAGCATTTATCGTAAAATCCCGCCTCTTTAAGTCCTCGGCAATTGAAGCCGGTGCTACCTTAGGTAATTGGGCGGGTTTTTCATATATCTCCTTTCGGGTTCGGGCGATATCAATATGGAAGGGGAAGAGAAATTTATTTTTGCCGTTTCGCTCCTCTCTTCTCAGGAAAATTGTCGCCGTCATAAATTTGGGGTAATAGATAATCCGTGCCCGATAGGAGGTGCGGAGGGTCAAGAATAACTTGTGGGCAAATTTTTGCCAATCACCATCAATTGCGAAATCAAAATCCTTCACTTCTCTCTTGAGGATTAGGTCGCGTAAAGGTCCTCCAACTAGATAGACATCTAATTCTAATTTCTCAGCAAGAGACCGAACAAGGAAAATCAGGGGGTGAGAAGTGATATTGACGAGTTTCTGGGAGTTATTCAAACCGAGGAGGTCCGATTTAGAAGCCGAAAGGCTTTGCCTCATCCTTACCGGGGATTTTAATCTTCCCGAATCTTTCCTCGTATTTCTTAATATTTTCCTCTAAGGCGTTAAGCAACAACCGGGCGTGTTGGGGGGTAGTGACAATACGGGCGAAGACCTTTGCCTTTGGTAAGCCGGGCAAGAGTCGGGCACAGTCAATAATAAACTCAGAACTGGAGTGAGCAATGAGAAAGAAATTGGCATAAATTCCTTCGGATTCTTTCTCACCAATTTCCACATTTAGTGGTGTTCTTTCTTCTTCATTCATAGTTCCTCCGGTGCTTATTTTAAGCAAAAATGACTAACAGTCAAGCCTGGTTGGAGTTTCCCAAAATTTAGCGGGTTAAATTTAATAAGAAAAATAACATCCTTCATATCTCCTTGGAAATAGAACCAATAATAGCATTCTGAATAGGGCTCTTTATAGGAAAGAGAATAGAACCCCCAATAGCACTCCCAATAGGACAGAGAATAGCATACCCAATAGGAAGGAGAATAGAACGTTCCGTAGGATAGAGAATAGGATTCCCAATAGGCAAGAGAATAGAATACCGAATAGGCGAGAGTTTAGAACCGAGAATAGGGTATAGAATAGGGTATTTAATACCATCCCGAATAGCACCCCCTGTAGCACTCCCCCCTTCAAAAAGAAAAATCCCCGGCGGTGCTAAATGGATTGGTGCGGATAAAAGCGATTAGGTCTTTTTAATTGGTTATTTATCCTCTCATTTTTACCTCCTTATTAGATAAAATACCGAAAGGGTTAATCTCTAAAACATAAGTTATTGATTTAACTATACTTAATAAAATTAGCTTTTTTCCCATATCTAAATATAGAGTAAAAATCCGCTCAAAGTGTTTCCCTAAATTTTAATCGCTAAAAGGACGATTTTGGCATAAATAATCAGAAGAAAGTAAAAACATCTATTGGTCAATGAGGTAATATTTAAAATTTTTGGGTAAACCATAGGGGGAAGCCATCTTGACTATTTGAAGAATTTTTATAGAATAGTTGGTGCTAATTCCAACTGGTGCTACCCGGATGGAACTCCTCCGGCTCAAAAAGAGATTAACCATCGCCCGCCGGGGACACAAACTCTTAAAAGATAAGCAGGAAGAACTGATGCGTCATATTCTTCTCCTCTTAAAGGAAATTCGGGAAAAACGGGCGATGGTCAAAAGGGCTCTAACCGAAGTCTTCCTTCGGTTTAATATCGCCCGTCTTTATGAAAATCCCCAATTTTTTGATTCGGCAATCCTTTTGCCTTCTTTTGAAGTTAAGGTTATAACCAAAGAAAGGAGGAAATTGAATCTTCTCATCCCACAAATAGAAGTAGAAATAATTGAGCGGAAGCGGAGTTATGGACTCTTTCAGACCTCGGGCGAATTAGAGGAAGGAATTGAGAAGTTGAAAAATATTCTACCCCATCTTCTCTCATTGGCGGCAGACGAAAAAGCCTGGCAACTTCTCCTAATTGAAATGGAGAAGACAAGGCGCCGGGTAAATGCCTTGGAATACATTCTGATTCCGACAATTGAAAAGACCGTAAAGTTCATTCGCCTCAAATTAGCGGAAAACGAGAGAGAGGATTTAATAAGGCTCCAAAGAATTAAGAGATGAAACAGCGAGATATTTTAATCGGCTTCGGGCTTTTATTTTTGATTATCTTCTTCTCTTTAATTCCCCTACCCTCCCATAAGGCAAGCCGGCGCCTTCAGATTGATAAGATTGGACATCTAATCTTCTATACCTTATGGGGTTATTTTACTTATCCAATTTTAGGCGGTTTTGCCATTTTCTTTGGTATCATCTTGGGACTGATGACCGAATTTTTACAAAGATACATACCAAATCGGGAACCGGGACTCATTGATTTTCTATTTAATCTCATTGGCATCGGCATGGGGATTTGTATCCGCCTTTGGCGGTCAAAGACGAAATGAAATATACAAGACCGAAGGGGACAAAAGATTTCTTACCGAAAGAAGCAAAGACCGCATCTTTCGTTGAAGAGAAATTTAAGGAGCAATGCCGGGTTTTTGGCTTTCAAGAAATCCGGACGCCGGTCTTAGAAAACCGGGAACTTTTCCTCCGCTCCACCGGCGAAGGCACGGATATTGTAAGAAAAGAGATGTATACCTTTCAAGACCGAGGGGGGAGAGATATTGTCTTGCGACCAGAGGGAACCCCCGGAGTGATAAGAGCGATTCTGGAGGGAGGGATGTCACCACCACTTCGGCTTTTTTATATTGGACCAATGTATCGCTACGAAAAACCACAAAAGGGGCGACTCCGGGAACACCACCAATTGGGTGTGGAGGTATTGGGTGAAAAGGGTCCTTATGTTGATGCCGAGATTATTTATCTGGCAGCAAAATTCTTCTCGGCCATCGGGATTAATGATTATCAAATAAAGGTAAATAGCCTCGGTTGTCAAAAATGCGCCGCTCTTTTCAAAAATGACCTCCGGGAATTTTTAAGTTCCCGCTTGCCCGAGCTCTGTCCTGATTGTCAGGAGCGGTTCGTTAAAAATCCCTTACGGGTCTTTGACTGTAAAAATCCGGTTGACCAAGAGATATATTCGTCTTCACCAAAAATTGGGAAATATCTCTGCCTGGACTGTCAGGAACATTTTGCTGGGTTTTTGAAACATATTGAAATCTTTGGGCTAAAAAACTATGAGGTAGAGAATAGACTGGTGCGGGGGATTGATTATTATACCCGGACGGTATTTGAGTTTGTCGCCCATTCCCTTGGTGCCCAGAATAGTTTTGGTGGCGGTGGGAGATACGACAATCTCTTTTCCGAGTTAGGGGGAAGGGATACGCCCGCTGTTGGCTTCGCCTTAGGATTGGAGAGAATTCTCCTCCTTTTACCAGAGGTGGAGAAGAAGACCGATTTGGTATTTTTTGCATTTCTCTCCGAGAACGCAATCTTATGGGGAAAAGAAATAATTGAAGATTTACGAGGGAATAAAATTCCCGTGATTGTTGGCGAGGTGGGGGAAAAATTAAAGACCCAGTTAAAGCGGGCAAATTCCTATAATGCCCGATTTACCATAATCATCGGCGAAGCGGAATTAAAAAGCGAGGTGTTAGCGGTTAAGGATATGATAACCGGTGAACAGAAGGAAATGAGAAAAGAAGCCGTCATCCCTTATCTAAAACAGAAAATGGCGTATTGATTTACCGTCGCCAATTATGTTAGAAGGTAGTGAGGGGGACAGCCCAAAGGTTGCGGCTACCTCCCTACGAATTAATTCCTTGGTATTGACAAAAAATACTTTTACCCCTATAATTTATAAAGAGACCCCTGGGAGAGAAGTGCTGAAATATGAAGAGAGAAATTAGAATTTTTGAAAGGGAGGAGATATGAAAAAGAGCAAAAAATTTTTGATAACTTTGGTATTGGGAGTAAAAAAGACCTTTTTATTTTTAATGCTATTACTCCCACTCTCTTTTATCACGGCCTCTACGGTTATTAACCTAACCCCTTCCCAAGATGTCTTTGTGGAAAGTTGGGGTAGTGGCGGTAGTGTAGGCCTTAATACTTTTCTTAAATTTAATATCACCGGAATTCCCAAAGGAGCCTTGATTGATTCTTGTTTCCTTAAGGTTTATGTCACAAGGATTGCGGGCGATTGGGATGGCGATATGAAGTTTTGGAATGTCAATAGTCAAACCTGGCAGGAGTCGGATTCAGCACAAGAAATCTGGGCTCTGCCTACTTCGGATACAATTATTCAGAACGATAATTTCGGATTAGTAACTGATACCTGGACGCGTTCGGTAGATGTAAAGGATATTGTTTTAAGGAATTATAATGCCGGTGATAGTTATGTCAGTTTTAAGTTAAAAGACCCTGATGACCAAACTTTTGCCGTTCCTCCTTCCCTACCAATAAATTCCGAAAATCAGCTTGCGGTAGGTGAGTCATCATTAATAGCAACGAGTGGTTTTATTTGCTTTTATCCCCGAGAGTATTCCACAAAAGAACCGGTTTTAATGGTCTATTACACTTTATTAGATGTTGGGGTGACCGAGATTATTGCTCCAACCGGCACGGTTGATTCGGGTCAAGTGATTACCCCGCAGGCGAAGGTGAAGAATTTTGGCAATACATCGGTAACTTTTGATGCGGTATTTACGATTGATGGCTATTCCAGCACAAAGACCGTAAGCGACCTTGCCCCAAATGAAGAGAGAACAATTGACTTTACTGACTGGAGCGCTAAGCCAAGGGGTAGCCTTGTGACAAAGTGCACAACCCAATTAGCCGGTGATATTGATAACACTAATGATAAATTAGAAGGCACGGTATTTGTTCGGGTATTGGATGTTGGGGTGACTGAGATTATTGCCCCAACCGGCACGGTTGATTCGGGTCAAGTGATTACCCCGCAGGCGAAGGTGAAGAATTTTGGCAATACATCGGTAACTTTTGATGCGGTATTTACGATTGATGGCTATTCCAGCACAAAGACCGTAA
>Ga0209102_1000097_pt1 | contig 58388 bp, 66 predicted proteins | sample ConPoolayeHmetaG_FD_185483 | JGI IMG/M metagenome (GOLD analysis project Ga0209102, IMG submission 185483) | Hot spring microbial mat communities from California, USA to study Microbial Dark Matter (Phase II) - Cone Pool mat layer H metaG... ... | reverse complement strand
TCCTCGACGATTCGACCTCCAGCGTGGACACCGAGACCGAGCACGAGATACAGAAGGCCCTAGATGCCCTCCTGAAGGACAGGACCACCTTCATCATAACCCAGAGGCTGTCGATGATCAGGAAGGGCAACCGGATCATGGTGATGGATCAGGGCAGGATAGCGGAGCAGGGCACGCACGAGGAGTTGCTCGCAAGGAAGGGCATCTACGCAAGGATATACCGGGCCCAGGCGACAGGCTCCGTGGGCAGGGGCGTGGGCTGATGGGCTTCGGGATGCACTTCCACTTCCATGGGATGGACGAGGACGAGGAATACGAACGGACCATGCCCGACAGGGTTCTGCTCTCCAAGTTGATCTCCTACGCGCTCAAATACAAGCGCCGCCTGGCCGTTTGCGTGATCCTGGTCGTCGGTGGGGCCGTCCTTGGAGTGGTGCAGCCAGTGCTTGTGAAGAGGGCGATTGACGGATACCTGGTCCCATCGGCCGGTGGGCAAATCGGGCTTTCCGAAGCGATCGGTGGATTGGCCTGGGTCGCGGCAGCTTACCTCGCGTTGACCATACTGTCCTACTTTGGCGACATGGGCCGCACCTACCTATTGAACTGGATAGGCTCGAGTCTTATGAAGGAGATACGCAACCAGATGTTCGCCCAACTTCAACGGATGTCGAAGTCCTTCTACGACAAGTCCGAGGTCGGGCGGCTCATGTCCAAGGTGACGGCGGACGTTGAGACGATGTACGAGGTGCTGGCGACCGGCTTGCTAAACGTGCTGAGCGACTTCGTCAGGCTCGGCATGATACTGGGCGTAATGTTGATGATCAACGTGAGGCTGACATTGGTGTCGTTGCTTACGATTCCCATGCTCCTGGGCGTCGCCTTTCTGTTCCGGGGGATGGCAAGGCGGGCTTATCGGCAGACGAGGAGGAAGATCGCGGGGGTCATGTCAAGGCTCCAGGAAAGCATCAGCGGAGTACGGGTGGCGCAGAGCTTCAGCAGGGAGGACAGAAACGCTCAGGAGTTCGATCATGCAAACGTGGAGAACCTGCAGGCGAACGTCTATGCCGCGCAGGTCATGTCCATCTTCTTCCCGGCCGTGGAGATCATCGGCTCCGTGGGCCTGATGATCGTCTACTACTTCGGAGGGTTGTCCTACATCACAGGTGCCATAACGCTTGGCGTGCTGATCCTGTTCCAGCAATACGTCATGCAGTTCTTCGGCCCGATCCAGGATCTCACACAGTTTTCCAACAGCCTCCAGTCTGCCTTCGCGGCCGCTGAGAGGATCTTCAGCCTACTTGAGACGCCTCCTGAGATCGAGGACCGGCCCGATGCGGTGGAGATTGGGCGAGTGGAGGGAAGGGTGGACTTTGAGAACGTGACCTTCGAGTACGTCCCTGGCCATCCCGTCGTCCGCAACCTCACCCTGCACGTCAAGCCTGGCGAAAGGCTAGCGATCGTGGGACCAACGGGAGCCGGCAAGACGACGGTCGTCAGCCTCCTGATGCGTTTCTACGATGTCACGAAAGGGTCCATCAAGGTCGATGGACGGGACATACGGGACATCAAGCTGGCCTCGCTTAGGAAGAACATGGCGATAGTGCTCCAAGACACCATCCTTTTCTCAGGGACCATCCGGGATAACATAAGATACGGCAAACCCGACGCATCCGACGAAGAGGTGCGCGCGGCAGCCAGGACCGTGGGGGCCGATGATTTCATATCGAGATTTCCAAAAGGATACGATACTGAGATAACCGAGCGTGGAGGCAACCTCTCGGTCGGGCAAAGACAGCTGATCTCGTTTGCCAGGGCGCTTCTGGCGGATCCGCCGATCCTATTGCTGGACGAGGCAACCTCGAGCGTGGATCCGTATACGGAGCTCTTGATACAGGAGGCGCTGGAGGAGCTTCTCAAGAACAGGACCTCCATCGTCATAGCTCACAGGCTTTCAACGATCAGGAACGCGGATAGGATCATAGTGATGGATCACGGAGAAATCGTGGAGGAGGGCGCGCACGACGAGCTACTGGCGAAGGGCGGCCTTTACCGCGAACTGTGCGAGATGCAGTTCATGGCTGGGGAGGCCGCGCAGTCTAGATGACCAGGCGCTGGTCATTGACGAGGGGATAGCCACCAAGTTGGAATGCGAGGAACTTCTCCGGCACCGGGTCGCCGTGTAGAGTATACACCGCCCTTGGGCTGATGAGCTCTACGAACTGCTTGGAATCGGCGAAGCTGGAATGCGCCGAGAGATCAACCTCCTCAACGTTGAGGGGGGTCTCCCCGTAGGCTCGCTCTGTTTTGATCCTGTCCGCCATCGTTCCTCGCGGGAAGAAAGATGTGGAGAAGATGACCGTGTCGCCCGGGGATGCGTTCTCCAGGTAGAACCTGATGGGCCCTCCCTGGCAGAAGCCTGAAGTGGTTATGACGATGCCGTGGGGGTCATTGAGGACCTGGTCCCTGACCGATTGATGGACCTCCCTGAAGGCCAGCGGGAAGTCGGAGTCCAGAAATCGTTCATACCGGGCATAGATCCGGTTCATCTCCCTTATCATGCCGTCGACATGGACGTTTGCAAAGGGGATCTGGGATCGGTTTGCAAGATAGATCTTCTGAAGCTCCTGCGCCCTGCCGAGGGCGAAGCAAGGAAGGAACACCCGTCGTCCTTGGTCAAGGCTCTCGGAGGTGGCGTGGATGAGGTATCTCTCCCTTTCTGCCCTGGGGGGCCTGACGGTGTCGCCATAGGTGGACTCTAGGAACAGGGCATCAAGGTCTTTGAGTTCCTCGTGGTCTAGAGCCTCCTGCTTTGCGCCCTTGAAACATCTGGTGCCTCCGACGTTGAAGTCCGACGTGTAGAGAACCCTGCGGCCGCCTTTCTCCATGTAGACCATGGCCGAGCCCAGGATGTGGTGGCTCTTGATGAACTTGACCGTGCCCCCGGGCACCGCGATCTCCTCCCCGTAATCAACGGGGATCGTCATCTCCATTACCCTGTCGACGATGGACTCGTCAAGATCCGACCAAGGGCCCTTCGCGAGATTGAGCGAGTCGATGAAGAGAACCTTGAGTAGCTCCTTGGTGGGCTTGACGCAGTACACCTCGCCTTGAAATCCAGAGTCCACGATGAAAGGAAGGTACCCTGAGTGATCGAGGTGTGCGTGTGTGATGAAGATCCTGTGTATCTTCCGGGGGTTCGAAACCCGAGGGAAGAAATCGGCCGGCGCGGGGTCAAGCTCCTCGGACATCAGTATGCCGCAATCAAGGAGCATATCGTTGTCAACACCTATGCAGGATCGCCCGACCTCCATCCCGCTCCCATGGATCTGTACCCTGATCGTCATAGGTCAGCGCCTTCTTTCGCTATCAAGGGCTGAAGTCTGCGGTAGACCTTCTCCAACGTGCGGACGTCCGAGACGCAGTGATCTATGATGCGTTGCTTGGTCTGTCGGCTATGGTTGGCTAGGTAGGTGTTGTAGAGATGCGGTATCTCCCTTCCCGTCAGCGCAGCATTTACCTCGATCCCCAAGACGCTTGCGATATGGTCCAAGCTGAGCTTGTCGAACCTGAGCATCTGTCTGCAGTGCTCGAAGATGTCCACATGGCAACCTGGAGCCAGGCCGAGGTCCTTCGCACCCAAGATGAGCCTGCGAGAGAGTATGAACGGAAGGTCGAAGGACCTGCCGTTGAAGGTCACCAAGACATCGCACCTATTGATCTCGGCGCAGAGCCTGTCCAAGACACGGCCCTCGCTCCCGGGCGAAGGGACGAAGAAGACCGAATCCTTCCCTCGCCTGCGTATGACCGAGCAGACCAACATCCCAGTGTCGGCAGAAAGCGAGGTCGTCTCGATGTCCAGGAAGGACTCGCGCACGCCCACCAGAGGCCAGCAACTCTAATAACTATTACGAGGGATGGATCGGGCGCCGTTTGGCAGAGACCCCGCCGATGAACGATGCGTAGGATTTATTAGATGACCGCCGGTCGAAGACCCAAAGCCGGGGGCGGTAGCGCGTTGGCTGCAAAGGAGAAGTGCGCAGTATTCTCGGCGTACTCTGCCGACTGCGAGACGATGGTGGCGAAGTCCATATACTGCGGCCTGCTTTCGATGCAGCACAGAGGCCAGGAGGCGTCGGGGATTTGCACCTACGACACGGAGAAGCTTCGCCTACACCGCGGGCTCGGCCTGGTCAGGGAGGTCTTCGACGACGCCGATCTGCAGGACCTCTTCGGACACGTTGGAATTGGACATAATCGTTACTCCACAACCGGCGAGGCCTCCCCGGAGAACTGTCATCCCTTCCTCATCAAGGGGACCAAGAACGGCATAGCGATCGCGCACAACGGCAATCTTGTGAACTCCGAATCGCTCAGATCGTATCTAGCAGGGCGTGGCCACGTTTTCACCTCCTCAACGGACACGGAGCTCATCGCCCATGTGCTAGCGATAGAGCTGCTGCGCCATGACCTAGAGGAAGCCCTGATCAATACCATGAGGAGGATCAGCGGGGCATACTCGCTCGTCATACTGACCGGAAAGGGGGAACTCGCTGCCGTACGGGATCCGCTAGGCTTCCGCCCGCTCTGTCTCGGCTCGTGCGGGGAGACCTACTACGTCGCATCCGAGTCCGTGGGGGTGGAGGCGGCCGGAGGCGCGTTTGAACGTTCGGTTCAACCGGGCGAGATAGTGCTTTTTGGTGATGGCGGACCCAGAAGCGTGAGGCCGTTCCGTGAGAGGAAACCGGCTCACTGCATGTTTGAGTACGTTTATTTCTGCCGGCCCGACTCGATCGTCGAGGGAAAGTACGTGCTGCATGTGAGGGAGAGAATCGGCAGGATTCTCGCTAGAGAACATCCCGTGCAGGCCGACGTGGTCGTCCCGGTCCCAGACTCGGCGAGGACGGCGGCGGCTGGTTTCTCCGAGGAATCCGGCATCCGCGCGGTCGAGGGGATTTTCAAGAACCGTTACATAGGGCGCACATTCATCATGCCGGATCAACCGATGCGCGAGGAGGCGGTCAGGCTGAAGATGGCCGCGGTCCGACCCCTCATCGAGGGAAAGAGGGTGGTTCTGATGGACGACAGCATTGTGAGGGGAACGACGACGCGTCAGATCGTCGAGATCCTCAGGAGAGCTGGGGCCCGGCAGGTTCACGTCAGGATCGGCTGTCCGCCGCTGAAGTGGCCCTGTTTCATGGGCATAGATATGGCGAGCAGAGACGAACTTGTGGCTTCCAAGCGTAGCGTGGAGTCCATACGGAGGAAGCTGAAGGCGGACTCGCTTGGATACCTAAGCATCGAGGGCCTCGTGCAAGCCATTGGGCTTGGGAAGGACAGCCTCTGCTTGGCCTGTCTTACGGGCCAGTATCCCGTCAAGATCGAGGATGAACGATACAAGCAGGCGCTGACTTCATAGGTGGTCGGATGCAGAAGGTGTTGGTCGTGGGAAACGGGGCTAGGGAGCATGCGATCGCTGAGGCCCTGGCCCGAAGTCCTCAGAAACCAGAGCTGTACTGCTACGTCACGGCCCGGAACCCGGGGATCCTACGCATCGCACGGGGATACCAGATCGGGGACATTAGAAAAGGAAGTGAGGTGGCTTCCTATGCGAGCCGCATGGGCATAGACATCGCGGTAATCGGGCCCGAGGGTCCGCTGGAGGCCGGCGTGGTGGACGATCTGGAGAGCGCAGGGATAGTGTGTGCAAGCCCATCGAGGAAGGCGGCAGAGATAGAAACTAGCAAGCTCTTCGCAAGGTGGCTGATGGACAAGTACAGGATTCCGGGGAGGAAGGAGTGGAGGGCATTTGAGGATCCCCGGGAGGCAGAGAAGTTCATCGACGAGATGGCCAGGCCCGTTGTCGTTAAGCCAATAGGTCTGACCGGCGGGAAAGGGGTGAAGATAGTCGATCCGAGGGTGTCCGGACAGCTCAAGGATCTAGAGGAGGCCAAGGCGTACGCGAGGAAGGTAATCGAGGAAAGGATAGGAGGCGCGGCGAAGGTCTTGGTCGAGGACCTTCTCATCGGCGAGGAGTTCACGCTGCAGGCCTTCGTCGACGGCAAGCACCTGGTGCCAACCCCGATCGTGCAAGACAACAAGTTCGCCTACGAGGGTGACACGGGTCCTTTCACCGGGAGCATGGGGTCGTTCTCGGACAGCAATCACCTGTTGCCTTTCATGACGGCAATGGACTTTTACGCCGCGCTGCAGGTGATGGAGAGGACCGTGGAAGCGCTCAGGAAAGAGGGCCTGCGGTACAAGGGTGCTCTGTACGGCGGATTCATCCTGACGGCGGAGACCCCCAAGGTTCTGGAGTTCAACGCCAGATGGGGCGACCCTGAGGTCATCAATGTGCTGCCCCTTTTCGAAGGGGACTTCTTGGATGCCTGCTGGGCAATGGCGGAGGGCAAGCTGCGCAAGTTGGTTCCGAGCTTTAAGAACAAGGCGACGGTCTGCAAGTACGTCGCGCCCCAGGGCTACCCGATCGATCCGGTGAAGGGCGGCAAGGTGGAAATTGGCGACCTGGGAAGTTCCAAGGCCCTCATCCACTTCGCCTCCGTCGACGAACGCGATGGAGAGATCTTCATGAGCAGCTCTAGGGCCTTGACCTGTACCGGCATAGCCGACACCATGGTCGAGGCGGAGAGGATCGCCGAGGACGCCATATCGAGGATCAGAGGCCCCGTGTTCCACAGGCCGGACATAGGCACCAAGCGCCTCCTGGAGAAGAGGGTCTCCCACATGAATCGGATCAGGCGTGGACGGGCCAATGGTTGAATCGGACCTTGAAGGGCCATGGGTGAAGGCTGACCATGCCTTCGATTCGGTTGCGAAAGCGGTGCCTAATGGGGATCGCGTCTTCCAGGTCATATCCTCCTACGATGACGTGCGGTTCTTGGTCGAGAAGGCGCCGGGGTACGAGGCAGGCGATACTCTCAAGCTCATAGCGCCACTTCTCGTTGCGCATGGAGCCGACGAACGATTCCTAAGGCAAGTCGCCGCCTCGCCCGACAATACTACCGTGATCCCCGGGGCAAGGGAGGCGATACGCTACATCAGGCGCAGCGACCCCTTCTATCTCATATCCACATCCTATGAGCAGTACGTCAACTTCATCTGCTCCTTCCTCGGAGTGCCGAGAAGGAATGCATTCTGCACGAGCTTTCCAATCGATCGCCTCTCGGCGGGCATCCGGGAGAAAGATATCCGCATGGTCAAGGATTGGACGCGCAGGATAGCCGCGATGCCGCTCATCGCAGTGGATGATTCAGGGATGTTGGTGGATTCCTGCCGGGAGGCGAAGGAAGCTCTGGACGAGTTCTTCTGGAAGATTCTCCCCGAGAGTTCGTTCGCGCAACTGATGCAAGCGGTGAAACCGGTGGGGGGAACCAGGAAGTATGAGGCTCTCCTCAGGGCTCTGTCCCGGGAAGGAAGGTCGCTGGCCGAATCGAAGGTCATCGGCGACAGCATCACCGACAGCGTCATGCTTTCCAGGGCAAGGGACGCCGGGGGCCTCGCTGTTTCTTTCAACGGCAACAGATACTCAATCCGGAATTCGAACGTCGCGGTGGTTTCCGGAAACTGCTGGGCGACGGCGGCCGTGCTTGAGCTATACGGGATCGGCGGGCACGAAGCGGTGAGGGAGGCGGCGTGCGAATGGGATTTGGGGGTCTTCGGTCGGTTGGAGTCCCGGGGCCTCTTGACGGCCGATCTGGCAAAGGAGCTTCGAATGGCGTTCCCCTCGGCAGAGTCCTTTCCAAGGCTCTACTGGCTGCAGGACGCTGATGTGGAAGCTGTCATCGCCGAGAGCGAGACCTTTAGAAAGAAGATCCGTGGGACCAGCATAGGTGCGCTGGGCTAGCACCCATCGGCGAGCTCTTCGAGCTGCTTTCTGGTCGGGAGGCCGGCCCGGGCTCCCAACTTCTGGACGCAGAACCAGGCAACCTTGGCCCCGATCCTGCCGCAGTCGGCCAAGCTCATTCCAGTCATCAACCCGTAGATGAACCCAGCGTTGAAGGCGTCGCCTGCGCCGGTTGTGTCCACCCCCCTGCCTCCGTAGGCAGGGACCCTTTCCTTGATGGTTCCGTCGGTGATGTAGCATCCCTTGAGCCCCATCTTGACCGCAACCGCTCTTGCCCCCATCCTCAGCAGTTTTCTTGCACCCTCTGCTGGAGCTAGCCCGGTCATTAGCCGAAGCTCCCTTTGGTTGGGAAGGACGACCGCACATTTCTCAATTATGGGCTTCAGGGCAGCCAGTCCCCTTTCGGCGTAAAGTTGGCCTGGGTCCAGGCTCAGTGGGATTTCGATTTCCTGCGCAATGGCAAGCTGGGTTCGAAGCGAGAGGTCGGTCGATTTGCAGACGAAGGAGGTCATGTGGAGCAGGTCAAAGCTCGCGAGGTACGCCAGATCCACGTCCTGCAGCGAGATGCAGTCGTTCACTCCGGGGTCGATGAGGAGGGCCCTTTGGCCTTGCCTGTCCACAAGGGACAGCCCGGCTCCCGTCCTGCCCTCGCAGACAACGATGCCGCTTGTTTCCACGCCCTCGGCCGCAAGATCCCTAAGCATGGCAGAGCCCTCTGGATCTCTTCCAACTTTGCCCACATAACCGGTGCGCATGCCAAGCCGGGAAAGGCCGACGATGGTATTTGCGGCCGATCCCCCGGGGTGCCACTCCACGGAGAGCACGAAACCTTCCTCCTCCGCCGACGGTATCTTGTCGACCAACGCGATCTTGTCCATGTTCAGCGCGCCAAACCCCACTACGCCAGGCACGGTCCCCCGTGAGGGAGAGGTCTCTTATAGCTTCTTGTTGGTAATGGGCAAATCCGTCAACATTTTTCTGTAACACTTTTCCCGGCTCTAGCGAAATATTTATATTCTCTTAGCAAAAGATTGAACAGCGCCGAAGTATTATACAATAATATGCAATACCATCCTCGGACGGTTACGAGGCGACCGATATGCTGGGCATGGGTAAGGAGAGCAGGACTGCGGACGACTTGACGAAGAGAGTCGCTCCACCCAAGAAAAAGGAGGATGTGCCGATGGCATCGGAGAAACCCATCTCGTCGGAAAGGGAAGGTACAACCTTCATCTCCGAGATCGACAAGGAGTACATAAAGGCGCTCATCAAGCTCAACTACGCCGAAGAGGCACGCAGGCTAGTGGACGAGGCTTACGCAAAGATGAAGAGGGAGCCGGACAGCCTTCTTACCGAGTCGGAAAGCCAGGAACTAAGAAGGCTGATCGAAGCCGGGAATACACAGAGAGCCGCCGAGCTGCTGGAAGAAGCGTACGAGAGGGCTAGGAAGTTCCAGGAGAGCTTTCTCACCCCAGTGGACAAGGAGTACATCGACCTCCTGCAAGAGATGGGGGAAAGGGAAAAGGCAAAGATGGTCCTCGACAAGGCCAAGGCGGCGTTCGAAGAGAGGAAGAAGGAAGGAGAACTACATCTCCTGACCAAGATCGACCAGGAGTACGTGGACTACCTCATGGAGATCGGCCAGAGGGAGAAGGCTCGGTCGCTGGTTGACAGCATCTACATGAGCAGGAGAACGGAGAACGAGGTCCTCGCAGACTTCATGGCCTAGCTCCAGAGCCCACTCTCAGGCCTAAGTCACATAGATGGGGTTGCTGTAGATCCACGGTCTGGGCTCGCCGACAAGCTCAACATAGGCCTCCAGGCGGTAGGGCCCCGGTAGCTTGGGCCTGTACTCGAGCGCGTCGGACTTGGCGCTTGCAACTAGCTGGCCGTGCCTTTTCAGCATCAGTTCGGCCGGCGCCGGCAGGTTCGCAAACAGGGTGGGCTTCTCCCCTGCAGCCACGCTGTCGCCCATGAGGCCACGGTCGCGGTCAGTCTCCCATCTGAAGGAGAACCCCGTCGGATTTGCGAGCCAATCGAACGCGACGTAGCACCTCCCGTTCGAGAGACACTCCATGATCGCGGCTCGGTTCAACCGATCGAGGAGGAGATGGGTTCCAACATGGCGGAAGCTCGCTTCGTAGTTGTCCGGCCTGAAGGTGATTCCCCCACCAGGTATGCGGCGCGCGACCTCGGCGCTTGAAGGCAGCGTCGCGATCCTCCTTCCCGAGAAATCTTGGATCTGGAGATCTCCGACCTCATTGGCACGCAGATGGAACGTGTAGTTTGCGTGACTGTCGTTGGCGCCGATGCCCGTGGTCCTTGAGCTGCGCAGCATCCGATCCCAGCCGCGCAGATAGATATGCGGGGTCTCGCATATCGCTGACAGTCCGATGTCGGGATGAAGGGAGATTGCCAGAAGGGTCTCCACCAGCTTTTCCAACCCCGGTGCCGAGTCCGGCCTGAAGACCTCGGAGAGGCGTTTCTGAAGCTTGAAGGAAGCGTGTGCGTTGTAGATCTCCGTGCCGGTGAGACCCTCCAATTCCCAATCCTCCCGTTCCTCCAGGTGGGAAAGGAAGGTCATTCCGCCCTTCTCCTGCGCCTGCACGATCATCTCCCTCTGGGTGACGGAGTAGTCGAGTCTTCCCTCGGTGAAGAAGACCAGCAGATGCCCGGTCTCGGCCCCGGGCACGAGGAGAACACCTCGCTTTCTTCCACTGAAACCGTCGGCTATCACGTCCAAATCTGAGCGCGGATGGTCGGTGATCATGACGAGCTCTGTGTCCGTCGCCCTTGCGGCATCCGTTATCTCGTCCAGGGACCCTCTGCTATCGTGCGACAGGGCTGAGTGGCAGTGAACGACGGCCCTCCTGTCCGCGGGCTGGCCGGCCAAGGGTGGCCTGCGGAGCTGGGAACGTATCGCGTCCAGACCCATTTCGACGCGTTCGAGGTATTCCTCTGCGAGCCGGTCCAGGGCGTCCAAGGATCGATCCCCTACTCGATCTCAAGCCCGCTTCCTGCGTGCCGCCTCAGGTAATCCACCGAAGGCTCCAGGTCCCTTGCGGCGAGCTCCAAGGTCGTGGGCATGGGCCCTCGGCCCGCGTCGCCGCAATTCCCCAGCTCCGCCATCAGATGCTTAAGGTCCACGTTGCCGCGCCCTAACGCAAGGTGCTGGTCCCATTGGCCGTCGTTGTCATGGAGGTGCAGGTACCTGAGCCTCGGCAAGACGGCGGGGAGGAACTCCCTGACTCCGAAGCCGTGCGTGTTCCCGTGGGCCGCATCGTAGGTGAGCGAGACCTCCGGATCGTATGCTCGGAGTGCGCGCACGTCATCTGGCGTGTTCAGTATCCCGCCGCAGCTTTTCTCTTGGTTTTCGACGCAGACCTCCACGCCCACCTTGAGGGATTCCTCGGTCAACGTTTGCAGCATGGATACCGCCCTTGGAAGGTGGGGTCCCGGTCCGAGGGCAACCCCGATGTGGGTGTTCACCAACTCGCAACCGAGATCGACCGCGAACTGGACCGATTCAAGCGCTGCGACAAGGGCCTTCCTTGCCATCCTTGGGTTTGGGCTGGCCAAGTTGACCTGCCCCTGAAGGTAGGGTAGATGGGCATAGCGCTTGAATCGATAGGACGACAATGCCTCGGTGAGCCAATCACGCATCCTCCGCGTGATGAGCCCGTCCCTGCCGAGCTTCACCTCCACCCCTGCAAGTCGCAGACGTGAGCCAGCCTCCAAGACCTCTTCGCAGAGTTGCATGTCCTCAGATGGCGCAGGAACTGAAGCAAGAACTCGAAGCCTCAAGGCCATCATCAGCCCTTAAGGATAACGAATCTGAGCAAAAGCCCGATGATCAGGGCCGAGATGATCGCGCCCACGAGCATCCTCCTCGCCGATTGAACTTGGTCCGAGGCGTGATCCCTGAATCTCGTTGTGACGGGTGGCCAGGCGGGCCCGGCCCAGCGCCCGGACTCCTCCTCCCTGTCCCATCGCTCCCAAATCCTCGGGGCTTCGGCAGCTCTCCTTCTGCGCACGTGGGCCGAGTAGTCTTCCCAAGTGGTCTTCGCCAGCGGGCGCCTGAGCCCTTCGCATGCATGATTTTCGGGCAGGCGATGATCGGGGCAGAACCTCCCGTTGCAGTAACGACATCGGTAGGGCATGAAGCTTCTCTGCCCGCAGAAATCGCACTCGCCACCATCGGATGACAAATCCCTATACACCGCTCCTCAGCGCTTTCCAACACCGATCAGGCCGAGCTTCGCCGCCAATTTCTGCCTCGCACTCACTAGGACAGCGATCTTGCGCATTGCCAAGGAATAGCCCTCTTCCTGCCCCAGCAGGTCGGCAAGGGGGCGGAAACCGCAATCGGGCGAGAAAACCACATTCTCGACGCCGTAGCGACTTATCGCGCCTTCCATCTTTCTTTCGACGACGGCCGTGGGCTCCACCCCGTCCTGGTCGTTCGTGGGACTTGTGCTAACCACGCCCACGGACAGAACCTTTGAGTAGGATTCTGGCTCATCTGGCTCGTAGGACTCGAAGTTGTGATCCATCCTCGAGAACTCGTGGCTTATGATCTTCGCGCTGGTTCCGAGAAGGATCTCGGAGAGCTGCCTTCCGATCCCGCCGCACACGTGGATGCATGGGATCGTCCTTACGCCGTGCAAGGTTTCATCCAGGGTCTCGGCTACCAGGTCGGTGGCCTGCGCCCGGCTCATGGATAGCTCAAGGAGGTTCGTGCGCTTGCCGATTAGGACGGAAAGAAAGGGCTCGTCCACGCTGACGATCGAGCTCAGCGTCGAGTACCTTGCGCAGACCTTGTGGACGTATCCGGCCAGCTTCTCGATCACCCAAGGATGTTCCACCACGAGATCAAGGTAGCCGGAAGGGAAGGGCTTCTTCTTCGCGCCCTCGACCTTAAGCACGCTCGAGAGCGTGAACGGCCCCGTCACGCAGGCTTTGAGCGGGATCGTCCCTTTCTTGCCCCTGAGGATCTCGTGCGCGTCCTCGACCCAACGGCGGACCTCCTTGGTCACCACGGGCTGGAAATCCTGGGTGATCTCGAATCCATTTCCCTCGCGCCGGATGGTGGCCCCGTCCACCAGGGGGTCCAGGAACATGCTGTTCATATCGGCCAACTGCGGATAACTCACGAAATCGAGCCCGGCCTTGACCTGGTCGTCAATCGCCCTAGCGAAGTTGGCCCGGTTATTGGCCAGCGGAAAGCTTCCTATGAGGTTAGTCGCCAAGGGCGGGAGCTTCAAGCCGGGGATTCCTTTGAGGGAAGAGCCCCGAGCTCTATTAAATGATTGTCAAGCAGGTTGACCCGAACGAGCGTTGTCTCAGTCCTGTCCTTTGGCCCTGATGACCGTCATGCTCGCCGAGGCCAGAGCCGGCGCAACGAAGGCCAGGCATACTATCCTAACCTGCAAGCTGGGCACGTACAGCCCCAGCCCCGCCAGGAAGGCGATCGATACGGATCGCCTGAAATTCCAAGAGACGAAGGCCTTGTACAGCCAGAACCACACGATCAGCAGGAGAAGCCCGAAGAGGACTGCCATGTAACCTACGGCGAGGTAGCGCGTGAGCACGAGCAGTGCCACTAGGTCCACGATGACGAGCAGGGTGCTACGCGCGTCCAACGCCACCCCGGGCTTCACCTCAGAACTAGAGGGAAGCCAGGGCTTTTAACCTCTCCCAGTCCTTGTCCACTTTCGCCTGGGCAGCCTCGATGATCGGCCTGTTCTTCTCGGTGAAAAGGTGCCTGAACCGGCCCTGCATGCGCAGCCAGTCCTCGAGGGGCCTCTTCTGGACCTTTCCCTCGGCGATCCTTTGGGTGACGCCGTTGAGGACGTACTTGCCCTCGATAACCTCGTAGAGGGGCCAGATGCAGGTCTCCACGGCTGCCTTTCCGAGCTCCACCCACTGGGTCGTTTCCGCCCTCCATCCCCGAGGACAGGGGGAAAGGATGTTGAGGAAAGTGGGCCCTTCGGTTTCTATCGCCCTGTTCGCTTTGTTGATTAGGTCCATGTAGTATGATGGGGTTGCCTGAGCCGCGTAGGGGATATCGTGGGCAGCAACGATCTGGGTGAGGTTCTTCTTGTATCCCCTCTTGCCCGGTTCGACCTCGCCGCATGGGCTGGTCGTGGTGTGCGCCCCGATGGGCGTGGCGCTGCTGCGTTGAATGCCGGTGTTCATGTAGGCCTCGTTATCGTAGCAAACGTACGTGAAGTCGTGCCCCCTCTCCAGAGCTCCCGAAAGCGCCTGGAGGCCGATGTCGTAGGTTCCGCCGTCCCCGCCGAAGGCTATGAACCTTATCTTCCTGTCTGCGGGTATCTTGCCGCGCTTCTTGAGCGCGCGATACATGGTCTCGACGCCGCTTATGGTGGCCGCGGAGTTCTCAAAGGCGTTGTGGATGAAGGGGATCTCCCAAGCGGTGAACGGGTAGATCGTGGTTGCGACCTCAAGGCAACCCGTCGCGCAACACGCCACGATCGGAAGGTCGGTGGACAGGAGTATCTGTCTCACGGCGACCGAGGCCCCACAACCGGCGCACAATCGGTGGCCGGGGGAAAGCCTTTCCTTCCTCGTTGAAAGCGTCTTCAGACTTGGCATCCAGTTCGCCTCCTACTCCCTCACTCCTAGGTATCTGACCCTCTGCTTCACCTTGCCGGTGGAGATTATCTCGGCTAGGTCCGCATAGACTTTGGCGATGTCGGCTTGGCCGATGTCCCGGCCGCCAAGGCCGTAGACGTAGTTCACGATCTGGGGCCTGAAATCCTCGTCGAAGAGGGCATTTCTGACCTCGTTGAATACCGGTGCACCGTAGGCACCGAGGCCGTCGGACCTATCCAGTACAGCCACCGCTTTCACTCCATCAAGCAGCCTGACCATGTCATCCTTCGGGAAGGGCCTGAAGCATCTCAGCTTGATCATGCCGACCTTCTTCCCGGCCCTGCGCATCGCCTTCACGGTCGCCCTGGTGGTACCTGCCGTGCTGCTCAGCACGATTATCGCCGACTCGGCATCATCCATGGCGTAGGGCTCCAGGAGAGAGTAGCGCCTGCCGGCAATCTTGCCGAACTCCTCGGAGACCTCGCGGACGACCGCCTCCGCGTGGGACATGGCATCGATCTCCTGCATCTTGTGTTCGAAGAAGTAGTCGTAGAGGTCGAGCGGCCCGTAGGTGACCGGATGCTCGATATCCAGCAACGGGTGGGTGGGCACATACTCGCCCACGAAATCCTTGACCACGTCGTCATCCAGAAGCTCCACCCTCTCCACCGCGTGGGAGGTTATGAAGCCATCCATGCAGCACATCACCGGGAGCCTCAGGTCCTTGTGTTCGGCAATCCTGACTGCCTGGATGGTGTTGTCGTAGGCCTCCTGTGGGTTCTCCCCGTAGATCTGGAGCCACCCGGAGTCCCTAGCGCCCATCGTGTCGGAGTGGTCGCAGTGTATGTTTATTGGGCCTGACAAGGTCCTGTTTATCACGTTCATGACGATCGGCAGGCGGTATCCGGCAGCGATGTACAGGATCTCCCACATGTAGGCCAGGCCCTGCGAGGAGGTCGCCGTCATGACGCGTCCCCCCGCTGCGCAGGCTCCCACGCATGCGCTCAGTGCGCTGTGCTCGGATTCGGCGACTATCAGCTCGGTCTGGACCGAGCCGTCGGCGACGAACTGCGAGAAGCTTTGCATGAGCTCGGTCTGAGGGGTTATCGGGTAAGCCGCGACGACGTCCGGATCTATCTGCTTCATAGCATAGGCAGCGGCGTCGTCCCCATTCAAGGGAAGCACTTTGGGCATGCATCTCACCTCTCCGGTTCCATACGTATGGCCTTCTTCGGACAGACGGCCATGCAGATCCCACAGCCTTTGCAGTGATCTAGATCAAACCCTTTGAACTTGCCATCCGCCACGACTATGGAGGAGTCGGGGCAGTTGATCCAGCAGGTGAGGCAATCAGAGCACAGGTCCTTGTTGATCACTGGCCTCTGCGTGCGCCACTCGCCCGTCTTGTACTCCTTTGCGTTTCCAGCCGCCAGGATGAGCCCGCCGGGTGGGATCGTCTTCCACCCGGGTTTCTCGGTCATGCTTCCACCACCTCCTGATAGGCTCTCTCAAGCGCCCTCATGTTGGCTTGGATCACCTTCTCGTCGAGCTTGGACCCCAAGTGTCCACGTATCGATTGCTTGACATTCTCGAGGCTGGTGACGCGCGAGGCCTTGACGAAGGCTCCGAGGCAGGTCGTGTTGGCGATGGGTCTCCCGATTTCCTCCTTGGCGATCTTGGTGGCGTCAACCGTTAGGATCCTGCCCGAGAACCCCGTCTTCTTTCGTACCTCTTCGGGCGACATGCTGGTGTTGACGAGCAGGGTACCTTCCTTGCGCAGGCCCTCCGTCACATCGGTTGAGCCGAGGAGGGTGGGATCGAGGACCACCACGTGGTCCGGGGAATAGACGTTGCTGTGCAGATCGATGGGCTCTTCGGAGAGCCGGTTAAATGCAAGCACCGGGGCGCCCATCCTCTCCGGGCCGTACTCTGGGAAGGATTGAACATATTTGCCATCCGCGATGGCGGCCTCGGCAAGGATCTCAGCGGCAGTCTTGACGCCCTGCCCGCCCCTGCCGTGCCAGCGAATTTCCACTACTCTGGCCAATCAATCACCACTTGGGCGCGGCCGGAAGGAAACCGCTTAAATCTTTTCTCGGGGGTCTGCCCGTATCAGTCTTCGGCCCTGGTCAGGCTCAGGTTAACTTGGAACTCCTTGCTGGTCTCCGCAAGCGTGCCGGAGATCTTGTCCGTGGCCACTATCCTGACTAGGTACGCCCCACTGAGAACGAGATTGCCCGTGTAATACGGGTACTTGTAGTAGATGTAGGTCGGCCTCTTGGTGGCATTGGTTTCATGTATCTCTTTCTCGTTCTTCTTCTCGAAGTAGATGTTCCCCGCGGCATCCGAGAGGGAGATGTCGATGCTGACCCAGAACTCGTAGTGTCGGTCGACCTTCCTGGTCCGGAATCCCGTGACCTCGGTGTAGAAGAAGACGGTCTCGTCATCGCCCAAGAGGTCATTCTCCACCATCGTGAAATTCCGGGGGCCATAGTACTCTGAGGCCAGCACGATGGGCCTGAGCTGAAGCTTCTGCTGGGTGATGCAAGCGCAGCACAGGATTGCCAGCGGAAGCGTAAGCGGAATTGCTAGGGATTTCATGCCGGGTCTACCGCGTCGGCCACAAGGCGCACCCGGGTAATGATATGTCTTTCGGAGCCCACTCAGTGGCCGGCCTCGGGACTGGCCGTCATACGCCGGTTGGGAGGATCTCCCTGACTAGAAGGCCTATCAGGAAGCTGAGTCCGGCGACGCCCAGGCTGATGCCCGCCATCTCGAGGAATCGCCTCCTGAATGGCTGGTCCTTGGCGACCGAGATGTAGAAGCTGAAAACTAGGATAACCACTATCGCATTGAGGATCGTGAACGCCAACGCATGGTAGATGTTCACGAAGACTAGGAAAGGCATGATCAAGAAGAGAACGGTCAAGACGTAGGCAACGCCAGTGTACACCATCGCCCGCCCAGGCTTCCTCGGACCGCCCTCCGACTTGGTGGATAGGTATTCTGACGCAGCCATCGAGAAGGATGCCGCTATTCCGGTTATCAACCCCGCGACGGCAACGAGACGTGTGGTCCGGAGGGCAAAACTCAACCCGGCAAGGGCGCCGGTAAGCTCGACTAGGGCATCGTTGAGTCCTAGGACGACGGACCCTACGTATCTCAGTCTCTCCTCGTCTAACAGGCCTAGAAGTTGCTTCTCGTGGTCCTGCTCATCCGTCATGACGTCCTTGATTCCGGGCAGATGGCCCGCCATGCGCTGGTAAGCGGCCTGGGCCCTTCCCTCCCCCCTCTCCATGAGCTTGAGGGCGAAGGTGATGCCCAAGACCTTTGAGATGAGCATGAATTTGTAATACCCTGTGCGGCTCGGCGCAACATCGATCCCGGTGTTCTCTCTGAAGAAACTGTAATGCTTCAGCTCGTCCTCGGCCACCCTTTCGAGGATCTGGCTGTTGTGCGGATCGCGGACGGACTTTGCTAGCTTGCTGTATACCCGGTGTTCGGTGATCTCATTTCTCTGCGCGGCTATTAGCCTTCTCGCTAGGTTTTCTGGTTCCATTGGCTCACGGAGGCGCCGCGTGCTATTAAAGTGGTGCGTGGCGTGGCTCCGTTGGACATTCGCAGGCTGCACCCCCAAGCGGGCAATACCGTGAGGTTCGTCCAGCCCCAGGTCCAAGACGGTGGCAATGCCAGCCCGGGGGCTCGACGATGCCCCGTGAAATTACATTTTAATTCTGCCGTTGGGTTGTCTGTGCGCGAGGGGCAACGAGCCGGCGGCCATAGGGGCCTGGAAACACCCGGTCTCATTCTTCTCGGAAACGATGAAGGAGGAACCCGAACCCGGAAGTTAAGCAGGCCTGCGTCCCTTGCTGTACTGAGGTGGGCGACCCCTCGGGAACCATGGGTCGCTGCCGGTTCGTCCAATCTCGCAGATCTAATCGCCGAGCGTTCTCTTTGCGGCCAGCACCCTTTGGGCCACGGTCACCCAGGCTAGGATGCCGATGATGACGATGCCTGCCTGAAGGACGTTGACTTGGGTGGTCAGAGGGTGGAATATGCTGAAGAGAGCCAGCATCACCTGCCTTTCAGCCCGCTCCGCGATGCCGACCGCCATGCCCGTTGACCCGGCGGCTTCGCCTCTAGCCCTGCAGTAGGGAACGAGGAACGATCCGAAGACCGTCAGCATTACCAGCCGCCAGTCCACGATCTCGGAGAGCGCGATCCCACCTAGGACGGCGAAGTCGGATATGCGGTCGAAAGTCGAGTCCAAGAAGCCCCCGAACCGAGAGACTCGACCGGTTATCCGTGCTACCGCCCCGTCCATCGCATCAAGCGCTCCGGAAGCCAACAAGACAACCCCACCGAGCTGCACCATTTTGAAGCGGTAGAGGACGGCGGCTACGATCGCGGTGAGAAGGCTGAGGGAGGTGACGGCGTTTGGGGGCAGAAAGGATATGCCTGCAGCAAGACGATCGAAGTACGCGTTGACTGTGCGACGGTATCTCGTGAGCAAGGGGTTCGACGAGGCGAGTCCAGCGAGCCTAAAGATTGTTTCGCTTCAGCCGGCCCGAGCCGCTGTCTGCGAGGAAGTACGCTAGGGTGAAGTCGGCCAAGGTGAGGCCCAAGGACTTGACGAGTTCGGTCGGGTCCCTGAACTGCTGCGGGGTCTTGTGGTAGTCGCTGCCAAGGCTGAAGCCTAGGCCGAGGTGTTTCAGCCTCAGGCAGGTGCGACGCAGGAGCTTGAGCAGGTGGGGATGCGTCGCGGCCGTGTACAGGTCGCCGTAGTTTAGCTCTATGTATAGCCCGTCGGTCTCAACATGGTCGACGAAGCTGGCGATGTCTTCCGCCGTGAGGAGTTCTTCGTTCGCCAGGTCCCCCTTAGCATGGATTGCAGTCCTGAGTTCCTGAAGGCGCCTGTGAAATGGATGGAATAGGACCGCTGGTTTGTTCAGCGGGCGGCACACGCTGAGGAGTTCCCGGGCCCTACGAGCCAGGTGTTCGCCCAACGAGGCGTTCTCATAGTGCCGATAGGTCGGGTCGTGGCAGCTGGTGTTCATGTGGCACCCCACGAAGTCAGGACGTCGAATGAAATCCCTGCTGACCCTGAGGATATCCCACTCGCCGACCTCCAGGCCGCTGTAGATCGAGGCAGTTCCACGGAAGGCGCTTTTCATCTCATCGACCTCCCTGTAGAAATCCATGAGTCCTTCCGTCGAGCTTCGGTAGATCACCTGACCATGTTCGGCCTTCAGAGCCGCATCCCCGATTTCATACAACTCGGAGTGGTCGAGCAACCCGAGAAAACTTATGCCGTTGTCGATGAAGCTCTGCACGAGGTGCTTCATCGGCACATCTCTCTCCTGCCCAGCATGGAGGTGAAGGTCTATCTCCTTGATGGATTTCGGAGGCGTTGGGTCAGGTGATCTCTTGGACCGAGACATCGTCAACCCACGTCCTCTGATGAGTCCTGCACGGACACGGTGGTTGTGTCTGCTCTGCCAATATTCTCGCTAACGTCCCTAGCCGAATTGGCCAGATGTTCGACCGGATCACTATCTCCGCAGATCTCGGGCGGCATGAGTTGTTCACCAAAGCGACGGGTATATGGTCCTTTTCGGGCTAGCGGCGGCCGATGCCCAGCAGTCTGGCTATCTCGTCCCCGCGGCTTGTGCGGAATTCCTCGGCGTACTTCACACCGATCCTCTTCCCTATCTCGGAGTTCATTCTCCGGATGGCTGCGTCCACGACGGGTCGGTAGCGCTTCGGGTCGATCTTTCGGTATGCAGACGGACGAATCCCTTGGGCCTTGATCGCGTTCAAGGCGCCCGCCAGAAGGAACTCCATCTGGGTTCGGTGGCAGCATAGGGCTTTGATCTTGTCTTTGATGGTCTCGGTTATGTCGACCACCTCATTGGCATCCACATGGTGCTTGGCGATGTAGTAGCTCTTTGCGACGTTGGGCAGCTTCGTTTCTCCAACCAACTGCTCCGGATGGTACAGGGGCAGGCCGGCGAAGCCCGCTGCCTCCGTGGCAGCCAGGCCGGTTATCCTGTGGTCCTGATGGGTTTCGAAGGGCGCGAATGGGTCCCAAGTGATGATGGCGTCCGGCCGGCGCTTTCTCAGCTGGGCCATGATCTTCTCCCGAATCTCATTGAACCTGTAGTCCGCAAGCATCCCGTCCGAGTACCCCAAGAAGGTCACCGACTTGACGCCTAGGACTTCCGCTGCCTGTAACGCTTCTTCGCGCCGCGTCTCTATCAGGTCCTCGCTTTTCAGCTCATAGGACCCTCTCTCTCCGTTGGTGACTATGACCTCTCTGACCTCTGCGCCCTCCTGAACCATTTTCCGCACGGTGCCTCCGGCAAAGAACTCCATGTCGTCTGGGTGCGCCACGATGGCCAAGACCTTTCGGGGCAAGGAATCACCTCTGCATTCGCTTCGAGATACGGGAACATATGATGAATGCTGCTGCTGCGGCTCCGAAGCCGTTGTCGATGTTGGTCACGACGAGGCCTGGCACACATGAGTTGAGCATCGATATGAGGGCGGACTGCCCCGCCATATAGCCGTAGCCGATTGAAGTGGGAACGCCTATGACCGGCACGTCGACAAGCCCCTTGATCACAGAAGGCAGCGCCCCCTCCATTCCCGCCACAACGATCAATACGTCGACGTCCTCGTCGACCATCTTCTTCAGCGGCAGGAAGAGGCGGTGCAAGCCCGCTACGCCCACGTCGCAGGCCATCATGGTCTTGAGCCCGGACTCCTCGCAGACGACCTGGGCTTCCTCGGCCACGGGGATGTCGGAGGTTCCGGCGGCGATTATTCCGACGCGGCATCCCAGGTCCGGAGGCTTCGAGCCCTTCCTCTTGGCCACTAGGAGTGCTGAATCCTCATGGTAGTCGAGGTCGTATTTGGCATCATGGAGGCCCCCCCGTCTTGCGAGCACGGCAACCTGCTTCACCTTCTGGGCGTCCAGCCTCGTTACGAAGATTCGGTCCCGCTTCTGCAGAACGGTTCCTAGGATCTTGGCGATGTCGCTGGGGGTCTTCTTGATGGCAAGCACCGCTTCGGGGAATCCTGCCCTTGCGTCCCTAGCGAGATCGTAGGCGAATCTGCCCTCTAGGGTCTCGAGGTGATCGAGCCTCAATTGGCGAAGGAGCTCTTCCTCGGAGACTTCGCCATTCTTGTACCGCTTCAGGAGTTCATTGAGTTCCAAACCGGATCCCGCCTTTGAACCCTCGCAGATAACGCCTCAAACGGCACCCCGAGCTTTGGATTCCGCCGCGGAACATCCGATCTGGACCCCGGGCGGGACCGGCTCGAGGCCGAACGTTCTTTCCAGACTCTTTCCCCTGATAAGTGGATTCCTCGGGCCGCCCCCTTCCGGGAAGCCCAACCGAGGGTAGACTGCCGGACCCTTTTTCTTGTCGTAGTAGGAAAGTAGGAAAGTATAGGTTTCGAGGGTCTTGGGGTTAGAGGTGGGAGACGGAGGTAGTTGAGAAGGAGTGGAGGGTGATGGACAGGGTGGCAAGGAAGAGTTTAACGCTTCGACCATTGCTTGGTCGATGTGAGTATTAGCATCAAAGAGATCTTCCTTGCCAACCGCCGGAACCGGCAAACCAAAGATGAATATCACTTCATGGTCAGGCCTGTTGAGAGAGAAGAAGTAGAAAGGATGCTCAAGTGCAAAGACACCCAGGGACACACAACATACGAATGCCCAAAGTGCGGATACATCACAACCATACCCTTCACCTGTAAGAGCCGCCTATGCGCTGTCTGTGGGAAGAAGCACACCGACGCATGGACTGACAAGGTCAGCAAAGAGCTCTTGGAAGTGACTCATCGACACATGGTCTTCACCATGCCGGACAAGCTCTGGCCCTACATGGAGCAGCACAGACACCTGCTCAAAGACGTGATGGACACCGTCAAGACAACGCTGGAGGCCGTGGTAAACCATAGGTGGAAAGCCCTCCAAGTAACGCCAGGGATAATCACGGTGCTCCACACCTACGGCAAGGACCTCAAGTTCAACCCCCCACATCCACGCCATAGTGACAGAGGGAGGACTGCGGGAGAAGGAAAGAGATCCCTGCAACAGGGAGAGGTGGGTGGATGTGAGCTTCTTTCCCTACGAGAAGCTTAGGGAGGTGTGGCAGTACCAGCTCCTTACAACGATCAGGGATAAGCTTCCCTACGACAAGGAGCTTCACAGACTCCTGGACGAGCTCTACCGGGAGAAGGAGAACGGGTTCTACGTCTTTGCCAAGAGACGGATCCAGGGAAAACAGAAGGAGTTCATCTGCAGATACGTGGCAAGGTACGTCCGGCATCCAGCTATAGCTGAGACCCGCATAGACAGCTACGACCCGGAGACAAGGATGGTGGAGTTCTGGTACAGACACGACGACGACACAGAGACGGTGAGCATGCATGTCCACGAGTTCATAGGCAAGCTGGTATCACACATACCGCCCAGGCAGTTCAAGACCATAAGGTACTACGGGCTGTATGCCAGGAACAAGAAGAAGATCCAGGACGTACTGATAGGGCTGAAGAGGTTCGCCAGAAAGCTCAGACAACTAGGCCTACACCGCTACACCAGAACATGTCCATGGCAACCAAGCCTGGAACCCGTCTGTCCAGAGTGCGGAACCAGGATGAAGTTCGTATCCCTCTACCTACCCGGCCAAGGATACATCACACCAGAAGACAGCACCTAACCAGTTGCAGCGAAGCTGCTTTTCTTGGCGCGAGGAGCTGAGCTAGTGTGAAATATTTATCAAAGCGATCCCGAGTCTGCGCTCCAAGCGATGGAACCTTCGGAGGTCGCAGATGTTCGCTTCCCGCGTGGCGTACGGTATTGCCTACCTCATCGACATTGCTTGGAACATGCTGCTCTCGGCCTTGAATACGGCCAAGGTGTGTCTGAGCGGGAAGATCGCCGTCACCGTCATCGAGATCGACACCGTTCTAACGAAGGAGGTTAGCCAGACCCTCCTTGCGAACAGCATAACGCTAACCCCCGGCACGATGACGATAGACATCGACCATGCGGCCCGCAGGCTTCGCGTCGCCGCTCTGACCCCGCGGCCGAAGGAGGCAATCATCCCCTTTGAGAAGTACATCAAGGGGATGCTGGAGTGATCGGATGCCGTTCCTTCATGAGGTGGCGGCGTTCGTCTTCGACCTTGGGAAATACCTGCTTTTCATCGCGCTTTCCATCGCATTTCTGACGGGATCTCGCCTAGTTGCAAGAAAGGGATCCACGACCTCTCTTGTCGGAGCGAACGCAGCCACGATATCGCTGGGGACGGCGCTCATCCTTCTAGGCCGCGAGTTCGACATCGCCTATACCAGGGAGATCACCTTCGCCCTGATCCTATTCGGGGCCGTGGGCATCATCACCTTCGCTAGGATTCTTAGGGAGGGGACGATTCGTTGAGCGCGCTTGCGGCCACGATCGAACTCCTGCAGGGCTTGGTGATGATCGCTGGTTCGATCATGATCATGATATCTTGCGTTGGTCTTTGGAGGTTCAAGGATGACGTCGCGAACGTTCTCTACGGGAGGATACACATTGTGGGCATCATCGATGTGACCTGCATCGCCGTGCTCTTGGTTCTGGACTACCCGCTGGTGGCGCTGACCTACTTCCTGCTCATGCCCGTGGTGGGCCACGCCGTCGGCAATGCGCGGTACTACATGGTCAAGGAGGCGAGGGAGGAATGAGCTTCCCATTTGCGGACCTGCCGGTGTACGCGCTTCTGATCGCATCCGTGTCGGTGGCGATCCTAGCGCTCTTGCCTAAGGATCTTTACAAAGCCGTGATCGTTGGCGGCGGGATTGAGGGGCTGTCCCTGGCTGTGCTGTATCAGAGGTTGCTCGCCCCCGACGTATCCATCACGCAGGCGATACTTGCATCGGCGCTTCTCCCCGCCCTGATGTTCATAGCCGTGTACAAGACTTGCCGGTGGGAGACTTGAGCCTCCTCAACATCCAGGTCGCATCGTTCATTGGCTCGGTGAGCCTGATCCTGATAGGGCTCGTGGCGATCCTGTTCATAGACAATCTGATCAAGAAAGTCCTCGGGATGATGTTCCTGACGGACGGAGTGAACCTGTTCTTGGTCACCCTGGGATACAGGCTCGATGTGCCGGGAGGGGCGATCGTCCCGATATTCACCGAGGCCTTCTACAGGGCCGAGAATGCATCCATGCAGGTTGCGGCGACGGACTTTGCAGGCAAGGCCAGTTTCTGCCTGCCGTATGCCCTGGTGCTGACGAACATCGTCATCGGAGCCGCGACCACGGCGGTCGTCCTAGGCCTCATCATCAAGCTGTACCAGAAGCACAGAAGCCTGAACGCGTCCGAGGTGCTTGGTGAGGTGGTGGAGCATGGCTAGCCCGCTCTTCTCGACCAAGGAACTCGTGCCCCTCTTCGTGGTGATCCCGATCCTAGCCGCGGTTCTTTCGAACTTCCTTTACAAGAGGAGCAGGGCGGTCAAGGTCTTGGCCGGATGCGTGATGCTCGTTCTGGTTCTGTTGCCCTTCTTCACGTCCTTCCAGAGCAACTACTACGTCTACGGGGCCCACCCGCAGGTGAACTACGTTCTCAAGGAGGGTGTGGCCATGGCCTTCAACCTCGGGATCGCATACCAGTACACTCAGCTGCAGATGGTTCTGTTGATGGCGTTCACCCTGATGTCGGCGCTCAGCGTGGGCGTCGCATTCGTCATGCACGACCGCGTCTCGGGGGTGTATATCTTCCTAATCCTCATGGCGATATCAAGTGCCTGTGCGGTTTGCTTGGTCGACGACGTATTCAACATGTTCGTCTTCTTCGAGATATGCACGGTGGCTCAAGCGGGGATAGTGGCTTGGCTGAGTGAGGGGAATGCCTTCAGGACGTCGCTTAAGTACATGCTTCTTGGCTCGGTTGCTGGTGGGATGCTTCTCCTGGGGATAGCCTTCCTGCTGGGATCAACGGGCGTCCTGAACGTATCGGATATGTTTGAGTACTTCTCAACCACGGCTACGAGGCGCGATGCCCCGATCGTCTTCATGGGACTAGCCCTGCTCATCTTCGCATGGTGCTACGGAGGCGGTCTGCCGCCCTTCCACACCATCAAGTCCGAACTGTACTCCAGGGCTTCGGCCGAGGCGGGCGCCGTGCTGCAAGCCATCTCCAAGGTCCTGTTGATCTCCGTGGGCGTGATAGTTGCCCGGCTATTCTTCTGGCAGGACGTTACCTGGCAGTCGATGATGATACTGTCGACGTTCGGCATGATGATCGGCGGCGCGATGGCCATGGTGCAGAACGACTATAGGAGGCTCATAGCGTATGTGGCGGTCAACCAGGCGGGAATCGTGGGAATAGGGCTTTCCTTCTTCCGAAGGCTGCCGCAGTATGGGACGATGGGGCCGTTGTACCTCTGGGGCCACGAAGGCATGGCCTACGGGATCTTCCACGGGTTCAACGAGATCATAGTCACATCGGCGCTTTTCATCAGCGCGGCGGTGTTGCTGCGTACATTCGGGCACACCGATATGACCAAGCTATGCGGCATGTTGCAGCGCAACAAGGAGTTTGCCTTGTTGACCCTGATCTCTATGCTGGCGGTGTCGGGCATGCCGCCTCTGAACTGCTTCCAGAGCGAGTGGCGGCTCATACAGTTCGCATTCTCCCACGGGTTCACAACGATAGGCTTGCTCATGGTCGTGAGCACGGTGATGGTCTTTTACGCCCTCGCGAAAGCCTTCGTGCTGGTGTTCCTCCGTCCCGGCCCTGCTGAACAGGCGAAGCCCCTTCAGATCCCATTTGCAATGACCCTCGCCCTCATGGTGGCAGTTGTCCTTGAGGTGTTCTTCGGCCTGTTCCCAGACGTGGCCCTTGACCCCATCTCAGCAGGACTCACAGCACTGTTCGGAGGTTGATGTCTTGTCAAGGATCGACGACATATTCGATGAGGTTCTCAGGCTGTCGGCGCAGGTGAAGGAGGGCTCCGGGACCAAGGAGAAGAGCTACGTCGTTGGATCCTTCCTGGGCATAGAGGTACCAATCATCCTTTTCATCATGGCGCTTTTCTCGTTGGTCAATCTGGGCCTCGCGATTGCCCTCATGGGCATGGCGCTTGCGGTGCTTCTTTTGGTCAGCAACCTCCCCGCGGGCGTCAAGGTTAGAGTCGAGTCGAGCGATGATTTCGGGTCCATGGCCCTCTACGTCATGGTTGTGTTGTTTGCCTTGGCGATTCTCATAGCATGGTCGTGGTCGGGATGAAAGCGGGCGGCGCAAGGTCACTGGTGATCCTCATCCTCGTGGCGGGATTCGGAGGCGTCCTCTTCAGGGAAGCCCTGCGTCTTGGGGAGATCGCCTCGACGACGGGCCTGACCATGTACGTGGCCAGAATGTACAACTACCTCGGCCCTTTGATCGCGCCCAACCAGATCACCGTGGTGCTCTTCGACTGGAGGGGCTTTGACACCCTCGGGGAGTGCATGGTTCTCGTCACGGGGGTGATCGTCACCGCGATGCTCTTCGGCAGGGGGGCGATGTCCAAGACGAAGGAGGTCTTGGAGGAGTTCGCGGGCAGCTTGGAGAGAGCCCACGACTCCGTCGTGTTGGGGCTCTTCGGATACCCCGTGATCATAGCCATCATCGCGTACGGCATCGTCATCATGCTCGGGGGCCACATCACCCCCGGGGGAGGCTTCCAAGGCGGGTCGATAGTCGCGACGGGATATCTGCTGGGCGTCATGGGCTACGGGTTGAAGCGCAACCCCCTGCGGCTGAGGCATATGGGTCTGTCTTCCTTCGAGACGGCTGGCGCCCTGACCTTCCTTGTCTTGGGCTTGCTCGGTCTGGCCACCACAGGGTTCTATCTGTACAACACTGGGTCCAACCTCGGTTACATGGAGTTGCTGGAGCCGAACTCCATGGTGAAGACCTACTACAGCCCGAGCGACTCTGGCTTGGCTGCCGAGCTGAACTACCCGGAACTGCCCGACAGGCCCTATAAGGGGCCTGGCATTCTGCCCTTCCTCAACATTGCCGTATTCCTCAAGGTCCTAGGCGGATTATCGACGCTAGTTTTGGTTCTCACGGAGGCGAAGAAAGCATGAGCTTGGCGATACCGCTGGGGGAAATGATCTTCGCCATCATATCCGGTTTTGTGCTGGGATCGCGGCTGCGAGCCTTTCCGGGCGAGGGCAGGGTCCGCATTGGATACGTCTTCGGCATTGCGGGAGCCACACTGTTGTACGGCGCCTACGACTTCTATTACTACCGGATCGGGGGCATCGTGCTGAGGAGGACATGGTACTCACCGGGCCTCTCAGGGGCCTTCCTGTTCGGGATGATCGGAATCATTCTCGGACGGGAGCTGATTGGGCGCAGGCGGAGCTCCAAAGGAGATGAACCCTAGTGTTCGTTACAACCTCCGAGTGCAACAAGTGCGGAGACTGCATAAGGGAGTGCCCAACCAAGGCCATCATGGAGATCGGGGGCCGGGTCGTCAGCTGCATCACGTGTGGGATGTGCGCCGACATATGTCCCACGAAAGCCATCACGATGAACAAGTACGGAGGCTTCGTCCTCAACAGGGCGAAATGCACCAAGTGCGGCCTTTGCAGGGCGATCTGTCCCATGAACATAATCCGCATGGAGCCTTATCCGGTCGGCATCTGCGCCCGGTGCGGAAAATGCGTCGATGTGTGTCCCGTGAACGCCAGGCTCGATGGGGGGGCCTTCCTGAAGTTTAGGAAGAAGGAGCTGGTGGAGAGACTTCTCGGCCTTGCCTACATAGAGAAAACTGCGCAGGAAACGATGCTTGATCTTGAGAGGGCTAAGAAGCCGCAGCAGGAGCTCTCCAAGCGCAGCATCAAGATCGACCTTGAGAAGTGCATACGATGCCGGCGGTGTGAGATGACCTGTCCCGCGTCCGCCATAAAATTGGAGATCCAGACCGAGGGATGCACTCGCTGTGGGCGGTGCGTAGAGGTCTGCCCGTTCGAGGCAGTCGACCTCGAGAACTACGAGATGCTGAAGCGCTGCACCAGGTGTCTGAAGTGCGTGCCCGAGTGTCCGCAGCGAGCCATCTACGTTGACAAGGGCGAGGTCAAGATCAAGCGTCCGCAGGGTGAGATCAAGGGCACGATCACATGGTGTGCCAACTGCGGCATATGTGAACTGAACTGTCCGACGAAGGCCATCTACAAGGATCGTGGCAAGTACCTCAACGACCCCAGCCTGTGCATCCGCTGTGGGAGATGCGTCCAAGTCTGCCCGATGAAGGTCAGGGTCGAGAAGGACGGGATATTCAAGGGAACCTGTATCTTGTGCGGGAAGTGCATCAAGGAGTGCCCGGTGGGCGCAATATCCTGGGCCAAGGTGAGCTGGGACGGGAAGGTCACGGAGGCATGCACGAAGTGCGGCACATGCACCCAGGTCTGTCCGACCGAGGCGATCAGCCTGCTGCCCGGCGGCAACGTCGAGGTCGACATGGGGAAGTGCATAATGTGTGAGACCTGCGCGTCCTACTGCCCCTACGACGCCATACCCATTCTGGTTTCCCAGCCGAAGAAGAAGGTGGCGGAGGGGATCACGCGCATCGACAAGGACATCTGCGTTAGGTGCATGCTGTGCGTCAAGATATGTCCCCACAAAGCCATAGACGGTGACATCAACGTCGATCCCGAGAAGTGCGTGCATTGCGGTGCATGCGCACACATATGCCCTGTGAACGCGATCAAAGTCTGGAGAAAGTTCGACAACGGAGTGGAGCTTGGGGAGAGGTGATGCTGTCATGTCATTAGGGGGTTTCCTCAGGGTCATAGCGTACGGGATTTACACCAATGCCTCGAGGATCCTTTTCAGGTACGACCGAGTGACGAGCAGAGAGCTCCGGAATTCCGTACTCACGGGGTCCGTTAAGGCGCTTACCAGCGAGAACAGAGTGGGCTGCCTGGGATGCGGGGCGTGCGCGAACATCTGCCCGATGAAGTGCATCAGGATGGTTCCCATAGAAAGCCCGGTGGAGATCATCCCGGGCTTCGTGAAGAGAAGCGTCCCCGAGATCGATCACATGAAGTGCATATACTGTTTCCAGTGTCACGACAACTGCCCGATAACCGCGCTTTTCGGCCTCCCGGCAACGATCCATCCTCGCGAGGTAGCCAACCCCCTCGACATCGAGGCGATGACCAAGGACCCCACGCAGCTTCTGAAGAGTCCGCTGAAGATACCGGAGGACAAGATCGTGGAGATCGAGAAGCTACTGGCCGACGAGGCGAGCGAGCTATTGAGGAGGAGGAAACCGTGAAGGCTCTGGCAAGGAAGCGTGCCATCCACGTGATGCTCGTGTACACGGGCGGGTGCAACGGATGCGACATAGAGGTTGTGGCCGCGGTCTACTCCCCCATCCATGACTTGGAGCAGTACAACGTCATGCTAACCTGGAATCCGAGGGAGGCCGACATCCTTCTGGTCACGGGGCCAGTTACCAAGAAGATCGCCCCAGCGCTGAAGGCGATATATGATGCCATACCGGAGCCCAAGGTCGTCGCGGCCGTCGGGGCGTGCGCGATAAACGGCAATGTCTACAAGAACCTCGGGGGCGATCTCGGGCCAAGCACGGAGATCGCAGGTCCGGTCGAGAACATCATCCCCGTGGATGCGAGGGTTCCGGGCTGCCCGCCCAGGCCCGAGGACATCATTGCGGCAGCAGCGGCCGCGATCAAGATCCTATCGGGGAGGTCGGACTGATGTCAGCGGAGGATAATGATTACTCCGAGTTCATGGGGAAGGGCAAGGCTAGGGAGAGGACGTTCGAGACGGAGATACCGATAGGCTTCGTCCACTCGGCCCTCCTCGAACCTTACAGGACGCGCTACTTCGTCGAGGACGAGATCGTCAAGGACTGCGAGATAGAGATGGACCCGGCATACAGGGGGATCGAAAGGATCCTCGAGGGGATGCCGGTGGACAGGGCAAACATCATAACGGAGAGGATCTGCGGCATCTGCAGCAACGGGCATCTCTGGAACTCGGTTAGGACCGCCGAGGCGGGTTTGAACATAGAGATCCCAAAGGCTGCCCAAGCGATAAGGGTCTTGGCCGAGGAGCTAGAGAGGATCCACAGCCACCTGATATTCATAGCCCATGCCTGCGAGGTCCTAGGACATGAGACCTTTGCCTACAGGAGCTTCCTGATGCGAGAGCCGGTCATGCAGATACTGTACATGATATCGGGCAACAGGGTGAACTACGCAATACCCGTGCTGGGAGGGGTGAGGCCCCGGACGCAGATCGCCCAATGGAAGGGGAAGGCAATTCTGGAGGCAATGGACAAGCTGGACGCCAATTTGAAGAAGTTCATCGAAAGGTTCTTGGCTGACATAATGGTGATGTCAAGGCTCAAAGGGGTGGGCGTCTGCGACAAACGCACCGCGATCAAGTACCATGCCGTCGGCCCCACCGCCCGGGCATCCGGCATCGACTTCGACTGGCGCATCAAGATGCCGGAGTACAAGGACTTCGATTGGGACATGGTGGTGTTGGACGAGGGCGATAACGCGGCGAGGGTCAAGACACGTGCGCTGGAATGCTTGGTATCGGCACGGATTGCAAGACAGGCGGTGGAGAAGGCGATGGGCGACTCCGACGTGCTGAACCGGGACTGGCAACTCGGCTCGATGGCCATCCAGCACAGCTACATCGAGGTCCCGAGGGGCGAGCTGTACCATTCCTACCGGCTGGATGACCAGGGCAGGATAAGGCACTACATAGTCAGGACGCCGACCGTGACGAACCTTGCCACCATGGAGGTTGTGTGCGTGGGCGATCAGCTCACGGACGCCGTCGTAACGTTGGCGACCTGCGACCCTTGCCTGACCTGCTGCAATCGATTTGTCGTAATTGACGAGAGGGGAAGGGAGAGGTCGATGACCTTGCAGGACCTGAGGAGGGGTGGATCGTGATGGATATTCTCGATGCCGAGACGCTCGCGGGCATCCTAGTGGCGTCTTTCGGGGTTCCGATGCTCGCCATATCCTACTCGGTTCTGCTTCCCGGGATCGTCAGGAAGATTCAGGCCCGGATCCAGCAGAGGATCGGCCCAGGGATACTGACGCCGGGTTTCTTCGCGATTCTCAAGTTCATGTTCAAGCACAAGCCCGTGATAAGCTCGCCGATGCCGACCCTGTACAAGTGGAGCCCGAGCCTGGGGATCGCAGCCATGTACTTCGTGGTCATCTTCCTGACGCCGCAGTGGGCGGGGATACTCGGCCTGGGAAGCCTGGTGGCCATAATCGGGCTTCTGAAGATCGAGGAGTTCGTCTACGTTGTGATGGGCTATCTTTCCTCCAGCATCCTCTCGGTGAGGCTTCCGTATCCCGACACGGCGAAGGGCTCCAAGTGGTCCGACGCGCACAGGTCCACCCTCGAGAACTGGGGTTCGGTCAGGATGTGGAAGATGATCGTCTTCTCATCCCTGCCGCTCTACGTCGCGATGTTCATTCCGGTCGCTTTCGCGGGGTCCATAAGCATAGCGGACATCGTGAACTCGCAGGCGGGAGGCAACTGTTTCATCTTCAGGGTGCCCGGGGCAATCGGTGCGGCGGTCTACTTCCTGGGGTACGTGGCCATCCTCAACGAATACCCGTTCTCGATCGGAAAGGCCAAAGCGGATCTGGTGGAGGGGCCAATGCTCGAGCTCGCCAGCAGTTGGAGGGCCAGCTACTACTTGATGAGAGCCCTCGTGATGTTCGCCGTCTCGAGCATCTTCGTCACCCTCTTCTTCGGGGTGCCGCTCGACCCATTGAACGGCTATCGAATCATCGTGCACCTTGTGCTCGTCTTGGTCCTCCCCGCTCTCGGTGCTGTCCTGAGCGCTTTTAGCCCGATTTTGACGTTTAGACAGGTGGTACCCGTGTCCGTGGTTGCCACCGTGGTCGGTTTCTTCACCTTCGTGATATCGATGGGGGTTGGCGGATGAAGTTCGCAGTTGAGCCAGGAAAGGTGTTCAATCTCGGAGGATACATCGTCGAGAACGTGGCCAAGCTACCCTACCGTGATCTCGTCGTGGGAAACCACCTGAAGGAGCCGGTGAAGATAGACGTGCCGATCTACTCCGAACAGATGGTGAACGCGATCAGGGAGTCCGGGCTGATAGTGCGACCCGTGAGGCAGGGCGAGGATCTAGTCGATGCCATCAATCGTGTCAAGAAGGCCTTGGAGGTCTGGCAGGGGGCATAGCAGGTGGCAAAGGAGGACCTCGAAGCGTGGAGTGGAGCGCAGAGATCCCTTCCCGTCTTGGTCGGCCTAGTGTGGATGGCCGTGGGGCTTGCCGTTTCCACCCTGTCGATTATGGAGATCGCCAACCGCTGGGAGTACCTCCCATGGGGAGTAGCGATGGTGCTGGGCGGGCTGTTTGTCCTTTACCTCAGGCTGGCCGTTCTCCCCAGCGTGCGGAGACTCTAGCCGGCGTTACTGGTGCATGCCCCCTCGCAGCCAAGGCATGCACGGCTATTCCTCGTCGCCGGTTTCTCTTATCCTTCCCGGGAGGAGTTCACGCCTGTACTGCCTATCGACCAGCTTCCCGAGTATCTCCACTTCCCGGTAGAGGTAGGCGTCGAGCACGGGCGATGGCCGTGCGATGACTAGGTCGCTGAGGTTCTCGTATCTAGCCAAGACGTACCGAACCTCTCTTCCATAGCTGGTGCCTGCCGGCAAGAGGACCTCAATCTCTTTTCTCACCAGCACTCCTTTGTACACGGTCTCGGGCGAGAGCTCCTTCTTGTACGATGGGTCTATCTCGTACACGATCTTGCCGCCAAAACTGGCCCTCGAATAGTGCAGGTAATACCCCGCGAAGACGATGGACCCTGCGCAGGCGACCGCGCAAACCCGGAGAATCCATGTTATTTGGTCCGCATCCAGGGAGGGAATCCTAACTCTGTCCAACCCCCAGTCGGGGTCCATGTGGACGTAGGCGAGGACGATGAGGCCGAGGAATAGTTTGCCGAGGATCAAGAACCAGGCTGGATACCAAGAAACGATCAGAGGGTACATCCCTGGATGATCGGGGAATGGGCTGAACGCAGGGTAGCCGCGCAGATGATAGTAGAAGGAATCTTCGAACGCCCAGAAAGCCAAGTTGAACCCAAGAAGGGTCGTCCCGTCCCGCAGTGACCGCTTCGTGGCAGCGTACATGGGGAAAAAGCCGAGCCAACATCCGTAGGATAGCCCCCAGTATAGCGCGGTCAGGGTCCCCCAGGGGATTCTGGGGGCGACGAGCAGGTCCACCACCAGGAAGGCGAAGAAAAGAAGGAAAGCTAGGCAAAATAGCTCGATGGCCGGATGCTCCTCGAAGAACCGGTGCAAGGATTCCTCATCTCCTGCCATGTTCCTCCACAGGCGTGTCGCGGATTGCCCTGAAGGGCATTTCCCATCTGGGTAATGAAACCGCGCTTCCTGCTGGCCGGTATCCAGGATCCGTCCAAGGTGCACCCCCTATTGGCGGCGTTCCGGGACGCGTACATGGAGAAGGCCGGGTACGTGAAGCTCCGCCATCTACTTTTCGATTTGCTGAAGATGGGCGCCTGCTGATCGCGTAGACGGTAGGATTGAGCCCGGAGCAGAGGTCGCGCCCGCCGGCATCCTTGTAGCCGTAAGGGCGGCGACCGGCAAGATCGGCCTCGTTCATGTAAGGCGCCTGCGACTTCATCCCCCGCCTATGGTGAACGGCTGCTAGGAAGGGCCATAAATGTTTCCGGGGAAACCGGGATTGCCCCAAGATGGGCGACCATCGGTGGCGATCGAGTCGGGGTGCGTCCGTCGTCGCAGAAGCCGCCTGCATTTGAGGCAACGAACGCCGCCGGTACGCTAAAGTGAGAGACGGAGACGGAGGCCGACGGAACAGATTAATAGACGTTTCGGCCCCTTGGCTCCTCATGCGATCCAGATCGTCTGCCGAGTATCCCCAGGCCTCTCGGCATTTCTATGACGAGTCAAATGGTTTGCCATCGAACGCCGTCCACGCAATGGCACGCCGAGGTAACGAGATCTGGGCAGGGACGGAGCGTGGGATAGCTGTCTATGCCAGGGGCTCATGGAAGCCCCGCATGGAGCGTGGTTGGCCAGCTGGGCGCGTGGATAGGCTGTACGCTCTCAGCAAGGGCATGGTCGTGGCCCGATGCGATGGGAAAACGATGGTCTTTGAAAGAGGCAGGTGGTCAGACGACGCAGGGCCCGTCGGCCTCGTTGGGGCGGTAGAGGACCAGCAAGGCACCATCTGGGCACTCTCCGCTGACGGCCTGTGGACGCTCGGAGACAAGGGCTGGAAGCTCCGAAAGGCCAACGACGACGCAGTCGTGTTCACAGACTTCATATGGCTCAGAGAGGAAAGGGGAGTAGCCGGGACCACGGACGGACTATTCTTCCTGCAGGGCAAGCGCCTGTACTGGTACATCGTCGAGGCCCACGAGGAGGGGCTGCTGAGCGAAGATGTCAGGGCGCTGTGCGAAGACACCTGGGGAGATCTCTGGATCGCCACCGATCGCGGGATCTCGATCTACAGGCCTCCGAATGGCTGGTGTTCTCTGACGGGCGCTGACGGATTACCCATCGAGAGCTTGACGAAGGCCAGGGCGGGGCCTCCGGGAGTCCTTTGGTTCGGAAGCGACAGCGGCCTCCTGCGGCTTAGGGACGGCGTATGGAACTACTACGCCTCGCGAAGGTACCTTCCGGACGACCGCGTAAACGACATCCTTCCTGGAGCGAAGGGGGACGTCTGGGTTGCGACGCCCGGTGGCATCTCGCACATCACCTATGAAAATATGACCTTGGCGGAGAAGGCCGATCGCTATGCTCGTTTGACGGAGAGATACCACAAGAGGCGCGGATACGTCACGGTGAGGTGGTTGAAGGAACCGGGCAATCTCGAGTCGGGCCATGTTGAGATATCGGACAACGATGGCACATGGACCGGGCTGTACCTCGCAGCACAGTCGTTCAGGTACGCGGTAACGAAGGATCCGGAGGTCAAACGCCTTGTCTCAGAGTCGCTAGATGCACTGCTCTATCTGGAGGCAGTCACCGGGATTCCGGGCTTTCCGGCGCGTGCGGTCCGAGTTGAGGGGGAGCCGGGTTTTGGGAATGGGCATCCGGAGTGGCATCGCTGCGCCGACGGGAAGACCGAGTGGAAGGGTGATACCAGTTCGGACGAGATCGACGGCCAGTTCTTCGGGCTCTCCATATGCTACGACCTTGCCGCAGACGAGGATGAGAGGGCTCGAATAAGGGCGACCGTAAAGAGGATCGTTGACTACATAATCTCTAACGGCTACCTGTTGGTGGATTGCGATGGGAAACCAACGACCTGGGGAGTCTGGGCGCCCGAACTGCTCAACCGGGACGATCGGTGGCGCATGCAGAGAGGGCTGAACTCACTCGAGATGATCTCACACCTCAAGGTGGCGTATCACATGACGGGCGAAAGGAAGTATCAAGACGAATACGAGAAGATGGTGAAGATGCACCATTACGCTCTGAACTCGATCAAGCAGAGGATCACGGTGCTGGGCAAGCATACCTGGCACGATGACCAACTGGCGATGCTCTCCTACTACCCGCTTCTGCTCTACGAGAAGGACCCGGATCTAAGGCAGATCCTCCTCCTTAGCTTGGAGAGGACCTGGCAGCAGCTGAGGGAGATGCGTTACCCCCTGTGGAACTTCATTTACGGGGCAGTTACCCGCAAGCCCTGCGATTCCGAGGCATCTGTAGATTTCTTGGCAAGGCTGCCCCTTGACTTGGTCAAGTGGGACATCAAGAATAGCGTAAGGGCCGACCTCAAGAGAAACCCAGAGGACCCGAGCCTTGCCGCGGTTCCAATACCTGCGGATGAACGAACCATCGAGAACTCGGATGGCTGCTTCTTCAGAATTGACGGCGGCTTCCACGGGATGGCGGCCCAGGACGGCACGATCTATCTTCTGCCGTACTGGATGGCCCGCTACCACGGGCTGATCGATGCCTAGCCCCATTAACAATCGTCATGAGACAGGACTGTTGGCGAGGACAGGACTGTTGGCGAGGACGATGAAGCCACGCGTGCTGATGGCGGTCGATCCCAAGCTCAGGGACGAGATCTTCAGCCAAGATGCCTTGCGAAGACTGGAGTCCTTCTCGTCCGCAACCTACCATCCCGGCCCGGGCAGCATGACAGCCGAGGAGCTAGCAAGGAGGATTCCGCGCTTTGAGGGCCTGATCACCTGTTGGGGTTCGCCCAGGATAACCCCCGAGATCGTGGCGAAGGCGAAGAGACTGCGGATCATCTCGCACTCTGCCGGCAGCGTCAGGCCGTATGTGTGTGATGAGGTTTTCATGAAGGGGATCTGCGTCACCAACGCATCCTCGGCGATCGCGGTCTCGGTTGCTGAGACCACGATTGGGCTTATCATTGCCTCCCTGAGGCATCTCTTCGAATACGATGATCACCTGCGCAGCGGTCGTGAGGAGAAGCCAGACTTCGGGGCATCCCATGAGCTGACCGGTCGCACCGTGGGGATCATCGGCATGGGCGAAGTCGGGAGGAGGGTGATGGCGTTCCTCAAGCCATTCTCATGCAGAATCCTGGTTTACGACCCCTACAAGTCCGCGGCCGAGATCGAGGAGGCAGGGGGACTTCCCGCCCAGCTTGGGGACCTGATGTCTCAGTCGGAGATCGTGTCGATACACGCTCCAAACATACCATCGAACCGACGCATGATCAGCCGGGATCTCTTGGCGCGTCTGCGCGATGGCGCCGTATTGGTGAACACGGCGAGGGGGGAGTTGATAGACGAGGACGCCCTCATCGAGGAGGTCAGGTCTGGTAGGATCAGCTGTGCCCTGGACGTTTTCGAGGCGAACGCCCGGGAGGTCGCCAGAAGATTGGCGGGGGCCGGCAATGTCATCATGACTCCCCATATCGCCGGGAAAGCGGTGGAGACCCGGCGCAGGCAGGGGGAGGTGGTGGTGGAAGACATGAGGCTGTTCTTCAGCGGGGGGACTCCGAGAAACATCGTTTCGAAGGAGATGCTGGAGTGGATGGCCTAGGCTCCAGTGCGGGCGGTTGGGGTTCATCTGGGTCGAGCCTGCTTGTTTAGCCCGGCTTCCTGCGGCTGGGCGTTCATCTCGCGGGCACCCCTCGTTGGCCAAGACGCGACCACAGCCTCTTTCCCATCAGTGCCAAGACCAGGCTGACGCAGGACACGATGACGATCGGGGGTCCAGGGTCAAGATCGTACAGCACGGAGAGGGACAGCCCGATCGTCACAAGCACCATGCCGACTACGACGGCGAGGCCCATCATGCGCTTCATGTCGTGCGTGAACAGGCCGCTGATCGTCGCTGGGATGGTGAGGAGCGCTATGGCGAGGACCACGCCGACGACCCTCAACAGCAGGACCACCGTCAAAGCGATCAGAACCAGGAGAAGCAAATACAGGCTCCCGGTCGGGATCCCCGAAATCTTCGCGAATTCCTCGTCAAATGTGATGGCGAGCAGCTGCTTGTACATGCACACAACGACGAGGACGATTGCGATAGTGAGGCCGACCATGAAAAGGAGGTCCCGAGAGCCCACGAGAACGATGCTGCCGAAGAGGATCGTCATCGGATCGGGCACGATGCCCGGAGCCTTTGTGATGAAGAGGATTCCCAGCGCCATGCCCATCACCCAGAGCACGCCTATGGTGGAGTCCTCCCTCAGGCGGGTCTTCATGCTGGTGATGCCAAGGGTGACGGCGGTGCCGACCGCGAAGAGCACTGCCCCGAGGATGGGCTCGAACCCCAGCAGGTAAGCGAGGCCTATGCCGCCGAAGCAGGTGTGGGCGATTCCTCCGCTGATGAAGACCAACCGCTTGACGACGACGTAGGTGCCGATGATGCCGCAAGCGACGCTGGCTAGGAGTCCGGCGATGAACATGTTCCGGATGAAAGCGAACTCGGCCAACGGTCCAAGGAGGCTCATTGGTGTTCCTCGAAGACTCGGTGCGGCAGGCCATGGGCTATCAGTTCCACTGGGCACTGGTAGGTTTCCTCGATGTCTTCCTTCGTCAGCTGTTTCTCATCGTGGATGATGAGGCGGCGATTGAGACAAGCGACCCTTCTCACGCGGGAGGAGACGACGCCGATATCGTGCGTGACGATGACGATCGTGATGTCCCTGTTGAGCTCTGCAAGAAGGTCGTAGAGATTCGTCTGAACCTTCATGTCGATGCCCGCTGTTGGCTCGTCCAGTAGGAGTATCTGCGGCCTGACTGCCAGCGCCCTTGCGATGAAGACCCGTTGCCTCTGGCCACCCGACAGGTCGTTGATCTGTCGCTGACGGTAGTCGAGCATGTCGACGGCTCTGAGGGCCTCGGTCGCAATCTCCCTATCCTCCTTGGAGTAGCCGGGCATCCCCCCGCGGTTGGAAAGGCGCCCCATGAGCACGATGTCCCACACGCTTATGGGGAAGTCCTTGTCGTACCGGGCGTGCTGGGGAACGTACCCGATCTTGCCCCTGGCCTTGGCCGGCGGCTGGCCCAGCACCGTCACCTTGCCCCTCCAAGGAGCCACTAGCCCCAAGGCCGTCTTGAGGAGCGTGGTTTTCCCGCCACCGTTCGGCCCAAGGATGGCCAGGTAGTCTCCGCGAAGAACGGACAGGTTGATGGCTTCAAGGACCGGGACATGGTCGTACCGGACCCACACATCCTCGAACCGGATCACTTCTTCGGGCTGAATACGGGTTCCCTCCCCAGATGGCGCGTGAAGCTGCCGCCTTTCTGAAATGGGTGGCCGCAGAAGCTTATTAAAGTGCCGCCGCACGCCATTTAGTTGGCGGTTTTGGTTGCGAGTCCTTGGGCAAGCTTCGCCGCTACGTCCCTGAGGTTTTCGATGTAGTTCTCGGCCAAAGGGTCAACGGACACCACGGTGCCTCCGATCTCCTCGGCGATGGTCTTGGCGCTCGATGAATCGAACTGCGGCGAGACGAACACGACCCGGATTCCGTTCTCCTTGGCCTGCTTCACCAGGGCGAGGATGCCGGTCGGGCCCGGCCGCTTGCCGGCCTCCTCAACCGCCAGCTCTTGGATTGCGTAATCTCTGGCGAAATATGCCCATGCCGGGTGATACACGAGGAACGAACAGCCCTCCTTTCCGCTGAAAAGCTGCCTTAGCTCCAAGTCGAGTTGGTCAAGGCGCGATAGGTAGGCGTCGCGCCTTTCCGTGTAGTAGCCCTCGTTTTCCCTGTCGATCTCCACTAGGCCGTCGCACATGTTCCTCACCATCTGCTTGGCGTTCGTTGGCGAGAGCCAGATGTGTGGGTCTTTGCCTCCCTCGTGTTCGCCTCCCTCGATGAGATCTATGCCCTTGGAGCAGTCCACGACTCTTAGGGCTTTGTTCTGCGCCGTGATCTCGTCCATGTGGGCGATCTCGAATTCGACTCCGCTGCCGACCTTGAAGTAGATGCTGGCTTGCGCAACGGCGGCCATCTGCCCCGGCGTCGGGGAGTAGGTGTGCGGGTTTGCGTTCGGCGGGACCATCACGGTAACCCTTATCCTGTCGCCCCCGATGGCTTCGACCATCTCCTTCTGGGGCAGGATCGTCACGATCACGCCGATCTTGTCCTCGTCGGCCTTGCGGATGCAGCCGTGGAGGATGGTCGCTAGAACGAGCGCGGCAAGGATCACGATGAGTTCGACGCGAGGCCTTGCCCTCACGGTAGCCGGTCTGTGTTCTCGGGTTAAATGTCTTCGTACAATGGGCAGCTTGGACTGATCGTTGGCACCGGCAGTGCCTTTCTGGCAGATGGCAGATGGGCTACATTTTTCTCCCAAGTAGTCGGGCTCTGCGCGGCTTGAACTCCAAGGAGAGGGTGCTTGCCGCCCTCGAGAGACAGGAGCCCGACAGGGTGCCGACGGGGGAGTTTGCAACGGACTACCCCGTGATAGAGGCCGCGCTGGGACGGAGGACGTACTGGAGGGCCAAGATCAGGGAGACGAAAGCCCTCTGGCAGGGGAAGAGGGACCAGGTCGTGGAGAGCCAGAAGCGGGACATAGTCGAGTTCACCAGGAAGATGGGTCTGGACATGGTCCCGGTGATGCTGGTCCCGAGCAAGGACAAGGTGTTCGAGAAGCCGAAGCCGATCGGACCCAACATGTGGCGTGACAAGGAGGGAAATGTGTATAGGCTTGCCGAGGGAAGCCAGAACCTTCTGTGCGTAAAGAGGGCGGATGAGGGACGGGAGTACACGGTGGACGACTTCACCTACGAGAAGCCCGAGGTCGATGAAAGCGAGCTCGAGCTCGTCAGGCACGTGGTGGCTGAGCTCGGCGATACGCATTTCATCTTTGCAAGGAGTTCGGATGGGTCAATAGCCTTGCCCGGCGGCTTGCTGAATGGCATCAAACTCTGCGTTACGAAGCCCGATGTGGTCAAGAAGGCCGTGGAGGTCAACCTAAAGCACGCCATCGCCCTGGACAAGGTTTTCGCTAGGGAAGGCGTCGACGCCCTGGCTCCGGGGGCTGACTATGGCTACAATAAGGGCACATTCCTCAAACCGGAGCTCATCGAGAAACTGTTCTTCCCGGCGATGAGGAGACAGTGCGAGGCGGCCCATGCCATGGGCCTGAAGGTAATGAAGCACTCCTGCGGCAACAACTGGCCCATCATGGACCTCTTCGTGCGGGCCGGCTACGACGCATACCAGTCGATTCAGCCCACGGCCGGGATGGAGATCGGGAGGCTTAAGGACCTGTACGGCGATCGCATTGCGCTCTGGGGAGGGGTATCGTGCGAGAGGCTGGCCGGGGGAACTCCGTCGGAGATAAAAGCCCTAACCCGGCATGCGATCGAAAAGGCCGCGCCGGGCGGCGGTTTCATATGCGCCTCGAGCCACTCGCTACTGGTGGGGACGAAGTTCGAGAACTACTGCGCCATGCTCGAAGAGATAGTCCGCTTGGGCAACTACCCGCATTAATCTTTATCAGGCCCGGGTCCGCCGGGGCTCGGGGTCGCGGATGGACGGAATGCCTCGCGTGGCATTGGCTGTCATCGGGCTTTCGCTCGTCACCCTTCCATTGGGCATTGCCTTGTCGGAGGCCTACCCGGCCCTGTTCTTGCTCATCTCCGCGTTCTGGCTCGTGTCGCCCATCCTCTTCACGGAAAACAGGCCCCTCTTCAACCTGTGTCTGGCTCACAGCACCTTTTTCGTGATCCTCTACACGAGGGCCTTGGCAACGTCCACGGTCAGGCTCCTGGGGCCGTCTATGCCACTCGGATACCACCTCGAACAGGCTGCTGCCTTGGCGGTTCTGATCTTGCTGGCTCGGCGATTCTTCACCCTTGGGATGATCAGGATGACGCGGCAGGGAATCGGCAGAGCGATGGTGCTCGGGTTGTGCATTGGGCTGCCATTCGGGGTAGTGGATCACCTCTCCGGCGAGCGGATCGTCCCGATGCCTGACTTGGGCTTTCCAGCATCCTTGCTCTGGATAGCCAGCCTCTCGCTGCTGGTGGGCATGGTCGAGGAGGTGCTTTTCCGGGGGGTGTTCTATCGATCCGCCAAGAACATCGTCGGGCCGCGTGCCGCATCGCTGTTCCAGGGCCTGCTTTTCTGCCTCGTCCATTATCCGAATCCGGCATCAGCCCTGGCCGCAGCGCTGCTTTTCGGGGTAATCATGGTCTTCCTGGTCGAGAGGACGGGAAACATCTTCGGGCCGATCGTGGCACATTTCTCGAACAACACCGTGTGGATGCACCTCGCCTTCTACGGACTTTTCCCATAGGCGCAGTTCGTGGACGGCCGTTCTGGCATCATTCCTGCCCCGCCTCCGGTCCCCACCAGTCCTTTCTCAAGAGCGTCTTGCCGTCTGAAAACCCATCCTCCCTCTTGGCCAGGTGCTTGACCATGCGGTTTCGCCAGAAGAGGAGCCGCTTCCTGTACCTGGGGTTCGCCGAGAGGTCATGGAGCTCGTTTCGGTCGTTCACAAGGTCGAACAGCTCCTCCCTACCCGACATGGGGAAGTAGATGTACTTCTGTTTACCGTCCGTGAGGTAGTGCATGGCTTCATCCGGCGAGTAGCAGGGGCTGTGCTCGCCGTGGAGATACGACCGCCATGGCTTTCCCCTCACTGCCTCAAACACGCTTCTCCCTGTCACGGAGGACGGCACGGGAATCTTCGCGGCCTCGAGTATGGTGGGCATGACGTCCTGTAGCCCCACAACCTGGTGGAAGACCCCTCTCGGAAGGTCCAGTTGCTTGGGGTACCTCAGGACGAAGGGTATCCGCGCCGATCCCTCGTAGGCGTAGGTCTTCCGATGTAGGTAGTGATCGCCCATCATGTCGCCGTGGTCCGAGACGAAGATGATCAGGGTATCGTCGAGCAGGTTGATGCGACGTAGCTTCTGCATGAGCCTCCCAAGCTCGTAGTCGACATGGGTGCAGCTTGCCATGTATGCCGCGCGCATCCGGTGGCTCTGCTCTGGCTTCAGCCTGCCCCGCCACGCCGTAGGATCGTGCGGGCCTGGGACGTTGTTCCTCTCCGCCCAGTCCCCGATCGGTATCTCCGGGAGCTGCCTGTTGATGTACATGTCCCAGAAGTACCGAGGCGGGTCATACGGTGAATGAGGCCTGAGATGGGATGCCCAGATGAAGAAGGGCCGGGTGGGGTCCCTCTTGACTATCTGCTCGATGGTTACGTCCGTCGTCCAGACCGTGGGATGGTATCTTTCCTCCAAGTGCTAGGGCCGGGCGTCCCAGGCGTTGGCATCAAGCCCATGGCCTCTCTCCTCTGCGTTCGGGCCGAGGTTTTCCTTGAGCCACTCAAGGTAGTCGTCGGCTCCCTCCCGAAGATCATGGCAGATGACGTTGTGGAACCCGTAGAGCTTCCTCGCGGGATGGAGGTTGCGCCAGCCGACGTTGATGCAGTGATAGCCATTGTCCGCGAGGACTTGGGCGACGGTGTTGCGTTCATTCCACTCCGCCGTGGAGTAGCCCACAAGCCCGCATGCGTAGCTCGACTGCCCAGCGAGGAGGCACCGCCGGGCGCCGGTCGTTGAAGGGATCTCGGTGTAGGCATTGGGGAAGTAGGCACCCTGATTGATGAACGAATCGAGGTTGGGTGTCTCCACGACGGGATGTCCGGCCAGGCCTATGTGGTCGCCGCGCTGCTGGTCGGTTGTGAAGAGCAGAATGTTCGGGCGACCGTGGCTCATCAAGAACGCCGGGTCGCCTTGCCTGGGCCGGATTTTTATAGATTTGGCTGGCAGACGTCTTCGGCCTCCCGCCCGGTATGACGCTTGCCGGAGTCGCATTAAGCTTGCCCGAGTCGCATTAATATTGGAGGGTTGCCTGGGCGCAGGGCGTGGATGCTGACCGGTTGAGGAGGGCGTCGGGAATATGTAACCTAATCGCACCGGTCGTCGGCCTGTCGATGGTGGGCATTTCGGTCTCCATGGCGCCCTGGTTTGACTGGAACCGGAACGCCCTCAGCGATCTCGGGGTGGGCAGCACTGCGAGGATATTCAACTCAGGGCTCATTGGGGCCGGAGTTGTGGGGTTAATCGGAGCGCCGGGCCTTGTGATCTCGGTGTTCAGGGGCAGATTGGTCAGGGTTGCCGGTGGGCTTTTCGCATCTGCTTGGATCTGGCTGGTCTGCATCGGCCTCTTTCCCGAGAACGTCGGAAGGATACACTTCATAGTCTCGGTGGCGTTTTTCGTCTCGCTGTCCCTATCGATGATGGCGATTGGGCTGGGCATGCTACGCTCGGAGGCCAAGGGGAATCGTCTGTACGGCGTGCTCGGTCTTGGGCTGGGCATCACGGCAGCAGTTGCTTGGACGTTGCCCCACGAGGGGGTGGCCATACCGGAAGCGATCTCGTCCGTGGCCGGTTCGGTCTGGATCGCCGGCCTTGGGGCCAGGTTGCTTCGCGCCCCCTGGTCGTATGCTCAAGATCAGCCCGGCTCCTCCTGAGCCTGAAGGAGTCTCGTCTCGCCCGCGTCGCCGAGCCTGAGGTTGCCGACGATCACGCGATCCACCTCGGACGCACATGTCGTGAGAATCCTTATGGCCTCCTCGTCACAGTCGACGGAATCGATCACGCCAAGTTCGACGTACCTTTCGCCTCGGTGCAGGCCGACTATTGCCTGCTTCATGTTGACGAGGTCGTTGCATGTTAGGTTGGACGACCTCAGGGGGTTCCCGTCCTGGGCAAGGCCGCGTCGTCTCGCCCGTCGGGCGAGATAGCCCTCGACCGTCATTGACGCGAGGTCGTACTTGACTATCTTGGACTGTCTCAGAGCCGAAAGATACTGGCTAAGGCGAAAGGCCCGTCTTGCCTGTAGATCTTTCTTGCCGGCAGGGAGCGCAGGAAGGCGGACGATCTTGTTTCCCGTGCCCTTGAGGTAGGAAAGTTCTTCCTCGCGCTCAAGGATCACGACAAGGTCAGGCCGAACCGCGGTAAGGATCTGTCTGGTCAGATACTCTCCGAGCGGCCCGGCGACCAGGCCGCACGTGTCTAGGATCGTTGTCTCGCCCATACGTTGAGCTTCCTGCACCATGAGGCGGGTTCCCTCGATCACCTCATCGATGCAGAACGCTGGCGAGGTGTCACCTGCGAAGTATCCTTGGACGAACTCAGCGTCCGTGAGCCTCAAGAGATGTCTCGAGGACCGGCCAAGCCCGATGACGGTGGGCGGCCCGATGCTGGACTGGCCTACGTCGGCATCGACGAGGTGAACCTCGCCCGCCGTCGAAAGGCATCTGTTGGCGATGAGGACGCACAGCGTGGACTTGCCCGTGTCCGATTGGCCTGCGACCATGACCTTTCCCAAGCCACGGGGGGGAAGGGAGTCGATGAATGCGGACCACTCGCTCGGGTATGCTGCCTCCACTGGCTCCAGTCGTCCTGTCCCTGCCAGTCGGATCTGGGAATCTTCCACGGCCTTCAAGTCGAAGGATTCCCAGATCTTGACTACGAGGGGCTCGTTTTCCTGCGAGAAGATGATTCCCCTACAGCATATGCTTCCCTTCTCGACCGCAAGCCTCAGGGGGCCCTTGGCGAGAAAGCGGCTTCCCTTGGCGAGGAACACGGCGATACAGAAAGACTCCAACTCTTAACTTTCCTCCAAGTTGCTGGGGTGGATCGGCTCTTCGCAGGCCGACGGCGGTCTACGCCTCGGAAAGGCATAAAAGACGGTGCCGCCCTTCCACCGACGGTGTTGGCATGGCAAAGCTGCAACTTGGGATCAACACGTGCTTTGCGGTCAAGAGGTGGCCCGAGGCGAGGGAGTGGGTCGAGATCGTCGGGTGCAAGCTGGACTTGGATCTAGCCCAGTTCTCTTTCGACCTCGTCGATCCACGTGTGCGAGCGTCGGTGAGGTCGCGGAAATGCGTGGAGGCAAAGCAAGCTGCAGCGGATCAAGGTGTTAAGATCCACAGCACCTTCACTGGCCTCGGTGCCTATTCGTTTAACCTGCTCATGCATCCCGATGTGGGCATGAGGAGCGATGCACTGGAGTGGTATGAGCAGGCAGTTCATATGACGTCGGAGATGGGCGCGGATGGAACCGGCGGCCACGTCGCGTCGATGAGCTACAATGACTACGGGAACAAGGCTAGGAGGACCTACTTACTGGACTGTCTCGTGGAGTCCCTGCAGCACCTCTCAAGGATGGCTTCTGATCTGGGGCAGAAGTTCGTCCTCTGGGAGCCGATGCCGGTGCCGCGAGAGCCGCCGTGCAACATCGCGGATGCGAAATCGCTGTACCGCAGGGTGAACAAAGGGGCCGCGGTGCCCATCTTCTTCTGCATGGATACCGGACATCAATGCGCCTACTCCGAGTGCGACAGGGACTTGGACACATTCGAGTGGATCAGGGAGATCGGCCCCATGAGTCCCGTCCTCCACGTGCAGCAGACGGACGGGAAGATGGACAGGCATTGGCCCTTCACGGCCGAGTACAATGCAAAAGGCCTCATCAAAGCGGAGAAGCTGATAGAGGCCATCGAGGCCTCTGGGGCGAGCGAGGTTGCGTTGATGCTCGAGATCATTCATGCCTTTGAAGAGAAAGAAGAGAAGGTTCTGGAGGACTTGGAGAAAAGCGTCGCGTACTGGAAGGAGTACGTCTAGCGCCAGTAGAAGTCATCTGGCGTCTCGAAATCCAGGAAGGGCAGGGGTTCTCTCCGCGTGGTCACCCGCTCCCTGAGGGGAAGGGCTATGAGCGCGCCCGCGACGAAGCCGCCGATGTGAGCGAAGTACGCGACGCCGGGTGAAGCGTAGGCCGCGATTGACAATACGCCCGAGAAAAGCTGGAGGATGAACCAGAACATCAGAAGCGCGGAGGCAGGGATCGTTACCCAGGTTATGAAGTAGGCAAAGACGAGGGCGTCGACCTTCGCCCGCGGGAAGAGAACGAGGTACGCCCCCAGGACCCCGGCGATCGCTCCGCTCGCTCCAAGGGTCGGCACATCTGGGCTCATGTTTACCGCCACGTGTAGCATGGCTGCGCAGAATCCGCAGAAGAGGTAGAAAGCCAGGAACTTGAGGTGGCCGAAAATGTCCTCCACGTTGTTGCCGAAGATGCCGAGGTAGAGCATGTTGCCGAATATGTGCATGATCCCGCCGTGAAGGAACATGCTTGTCAGGACCGTGATCGTGCGCTCGCCGGCTACGAGCCTCTCTGGGACGAGTGCCCACCTCCAGAGAAACGCATCGAGCTGGCCCTGGAAATCGAGCATCAACTCGATGAGAAAGATCCCGACGTTGGCTATCACCAGTGAGTAGGTAACGAAGGGAAACGTGCGCGACGGGTTCCTGTCCCTAATGGGCAGCATTTAGCAACGATCCGGCTTTTCCGCGTCCTTCAAAAGGATTTCCCGGTTTCTTCGGACGACGTCAGGGAACAGTTAAACGTGTTCTGTGCAATGGCAGTTTGTGCCCGAAAGGCCTGCCATCCTCGTTTGCAAGGACTGCAGATACTGGTACGGCGCCGAGGATGAGGGGTTCGGCCCTTGTTCTCTCAAGCACATGCGAGGCGAGACGAAATACCTCACGAGGGGTCTGCATGCATGCGACGAGAAAGCAGCCCTTCGGGAGGCGTTGGCTTCCACGAAGCAGGTTGGGGCCTGATCCCATTCGATCCCAACCCCCGGTCGGCTGCATAAGGGAGATGAAGCCTGAGGACGCGCCCCAGGCGTGCGCTCTCTCCGACAGCGAGGGGTGGGGATTCGATGTGTCGGACTTCAAGCGAATCCTCGATCTGTGGCCCGGAGGATCCTTCGTCTGTGAGGAGAAGGGCAGGATCATTGGCATGCTCACCACGGCCACGTACGTAAGATCTGGCTGGATCGGCAACGTCGTTGTGGAGGAGCGCTTCAGATCGTCCGGGCTCGGGTCGGTATTGGTGTGCCGAGGCCTGGATCACCTGCAGCGGCAAAAGATGGAGGCGGTCCTGCTCTATTCATACAAGGGGCTTGAAGGCTTCTACAGGAGGTTCGGCTTCAGGGAGCTGGACTCCTACGAATGCTATCGGGGAAGGATAAAGGCTCGCGGCAAGCGGATCTGTGCTGAGAGGATGTGCAAGGACGACCTCGACGATGTCCGCGAACTGGACGCCCGGCGCTTTGGGGACGACCGGTCGAGGCTCTTGGAGAGGCTCTTGCGGGACTTCCCCGAAACAAGCTTGGTTCACAGGTCCGGGGACAGGCTGATGGGCTACGTCATGGCAACGGCGTCCGGACGGGTCTGCAACATAGGGCCCGGAATCGCGCTTGCGAGATCTTCCGCCCGCCTGCTCCTCGAATCTCTAGGGGTGCTTCTGAGGGGGAAGGAATGCTTTCTGGTCGCGCCGAGCCAGGTTGGCGCTGGTTTGGCGGGAGAACTTGGGCTCATCTCGAGTTTTTCGGTGACGAGGATGGCCCGCGGGATCCCCCCCGAGGTAAGGACGGACGAAATATTCGCAATCGGTGCCCTGGAGAAGGGTTGAAGCACAGTTTTATATCCCCGGGCGGGCGGGTTTTTCGTGTCGGTGCCGGCTGCCCCATGCTTCTACAACACCCTGACCCAGAGGAAAGAGCCTTTCGAGCCTATCAGAGACGGGGAGGTGCGGATGTACGTTTGCGGCCCGACGGTGTACGATGAGTGTCACCTTGGGCATGCCCGATCCTACGTCATTTTCGATGTCATAGCTCGGTACCTTCGGTTCCTGGGTTACAAGGTTCGCCTTGCCATCAATTTCACGGACGTGGACGAGAGGATCACGCGGAAAGCGGAGGCGGTTGGAGAAGATCCGCTGAAGTTCGCTGAGGCGAGGATAGGCGACTTTTTCAGGGAGATGGATGTCCTGGGCATAATGCGGGCCGACATGTACCCGCGCGTCTCCGGCTACGTGGGCGATATGATTCGGGTCGTTCAGGAGCTCTGGGACCGGGGTCTTGCCTACCGCGCTGGGGGCAAGATCTATTTCGACGTGAACAAGGCAGGCGGCTACGGAGGCCTTCTCCACGGCCGCCCAGAGGACTCGTTGGTAGCCAACGATGCTGAGAAAGGGGCGGAAACGCAGAAGAGAAGCCCTTTCGACTTTGAGCTTTGGGACGGCACGGTGAAAGACGGTCCCCTCTGGGATTCCCCCTGGGGCAGGGGCCGCATCGGGTGGCATGTGGAGTGCTATACGATGTCAAGGCTGCTCGGACATCCTCTGGATATCACGGGGGGCGGGGCCGACCTGATCTTTCCTCACCACGAAAGCAACCGACTGATAGCCTTGGCGTTTGGCCAGGATCTGGCGCGGTTCTACATTCACAACGGGTTCCTGACGCTGGGCGTGCGGAAGATGTCGAAAACCGGCGGCATCTACGTCACGATAAGGGAGGCGCTCAAGGTACATTCCCCAGAGGGCCTTCGATTTTTCCTTCTCGGCACGCACTATAGGCAGAACCTGCCCTTCTCCGATCGTGCGGTGGCGGATGCAGAAAGACGTCTTGCGGGCATGAGCGGACTGGAATCGATGCTTAGGGATGCCGGGCCGTCGAGGGGCAAGGACGATGGAGCGATGATGCAGCTTGTGCAGACCCTGCAGGATGAATTCAAGTCGGCTATGAATGACGATTTGGATACCCCTAGGGCGCTCCGTGCAGTGGGCGATTTCGCGGAAAGGGCTCGCGGTCTATCAGTCGGGTCCGATGCGGCGGGTAAAGCGCTTGAGGCCCTACGATGCGTAGGTGACGTGTTGGGGTTCAGATGGGCGTAGGGAAGGCCCCGAGGTCGGCCGAGCAACCGTTGCGGCAGATGGTCGGTGGCCAAAGAGCCAGGTTCGGCCCAACCGATGCTCGATGTCACCCTTCGAATCTGAACAGTTTAGCCGCGTTATCGTGCAGGATTCGTCTTCGGTCCTCCTCGGCGATGTCCGAGTCTAGGATCTGGCCGAGCGCAAAAGCTGGGCTCAGGAGGGTCATGTCGCTTCCGAAGACTATCCTGTCGGATCCAACGGCGTCGACAGCTTCCCGAATGCGGTCATGCTGGAGAACGCTTCCGCAGACCTCAAGGTAGGTGTTCGGACATCGGAGGCCGCCCTCTATGCCTGCTCGCCACTCGTTCTCCGCGCCACCTCCCATGTGGCCCAGGATGAAACGATGCTTCGGGAAAGCATCGGCGAGTTCGCAGACCTGGTTCACCCCCTCACGGCCCCACGTGTGTACGAGCACTATCTTTTCCTCCGGGAGTGTCTCGAGGAGCTTCAGGGTTGCCTTGGAGTTTGCCGGTTCCCCGCTGTAGGATGGGTGGAGTTTGACTCCGACGAAGCGGGGATTCGAGAAATAGGTCTTCATCTGGTAACTGGCCCGATCGGGGTCCCGGGGATTGAGGTAGACGTACGCGTAGAACCTCTTATCGCTCTGGACGAACTGAGCTGCCTCGCGGTTGCCGGTCTCCATGTCATACGTTATAGCGCGCGACGAGGAGAAGACTGCCTTCTCGATATGGTACCTGTCACAGAGTTCCGCGACTCGTTCCGGCGAATCGCAGAAGATCGGGAAGAACCATTTTCCGCAATGGGCATGGACATCGATTATCATTTGATCCCCAGGATTCGCAGGGCGTTCTCCCTCAGTATCAGGCACCTGTCCTTCTTCGAGATCTGCGATCTCTGCACGTTCAAGAGAGGTCCCGAAAAGTAGGTGAAAGGGTAGTTGGATCCGAATATCAGCCTCTCCGCACCCACCTCATCCGTCACGAGCTCGACGGCGTCCGGCGTGTCGAGCATGTCCGTGCCGATATAGAGTCCGTCATATCGGGCCAGCAGCACCAGAACTTCAGAAAGGGTCCAGTAGCTCACGGAGTTCAGGATGACCACTACGCCGACTGCTTGCGCGACCCGGACGATCTCGGTGCTCCTCCCGGGGCTCATGGCAGGGACCATGACCGGGACTTGCTGGGACGCGGCCTCCTCCAGCAGCTTGTGGAAGGGGGCGTAGTCCAGCGGCCACCCCTGCAGGTCGGGAAAGACCCGGAGCGCAGCGAATTGACCCAGGTTGAGCGGCTCATCCTGGCGCCCGTAGTATCTTCTAGGATCGACGGTTGCCGCGGGGATGAGGAAGGGTAGCCTTCGAGAGTTTTCAAGCGTCTCCTCATTGCCTTCGGCGTAGTCGTAGTAAACCCCCAAGAGCGAGAGGGAGACGGCTTTCTCGACGCCCCAGGAGGAAAGGCGGGACGCCAAAGCTTCCGGTGGGGTGCGCTTGCCTCTCTTCGGATGCCATCCGAAGCAAGTATTGGAGTCTATGATGCCGACGTCAGGTTTTTCGGCCCGCGTAGTACTCCGCCACCTTCGTAATGCCCCGTGCCATGTCCCCAATGTCGTTCTCCGTGAAACATTCGCGAATGGGAAGCGTTATGATGCTCCTGAGGATCTTCTCCGTGTTGGGGCACATGCCCTCCCTGTACTCCACATCTCGCCCGTGGAGCGGGCATTCGAATGGGCAGTGGGATGTCCCGTAGGTCCTCTTTTCCCTCAGGATGGGAAACATGTAGAGCGGCTGCCTTATGTAGCCGAACGAAGCGGGGATGCCCTCGGCGGAGATGGCCTTGGCAAACTGCTCGGGCCCAACTCCAAGGACGTCCTGGTCGATCGTCATGGGGTATAGCCAGAAGGAGTGCTTGCAGTCCCCCGGGATCTCGGGGGGGTTGACGCCAGGCACCTTCCTCAGGAGTCGCGAGAGGCGCATGCCGAGCGCTCTCCTCCGCGAGACTATCCTCCGGGCCTTCCGGAGCTGGGCCAGGGCCACGGCGCCTTGGAGCTCGGTCATCCGATAGTTCATCGCAAGGAAGAGGTAGCCGCGCTCACCCCAACCGCCCTCCCTAGGCCATGCTTTGTCAGCGAAGAGGCGTGCTCTGGATGCGAGCTTATCGTCGCTGGTGATCGTGATCCCGCCGTCCCCGCAGGTGATCTGCTTGGATTGCTGCAGGCTGAAACAGCCGAAATGGCCGAACGTCCCCGCAAGCTTCCCTTTGCGCTCGGCCAGGTGTGCTTGGCATGCGTCCTCGATCAGGTATAGGTGGTGGTCGTCACAGATCTGCCGGATTTCCTCCATGTTGCCGACGAGGCCGAAGAGGTGGATCGCGATCACGGCCTTGGTCTTACGAGTTATCTTCCGCTCAAGATCGTCCGGGTCCATCGAGTAGGTATGAGGTTCCAGATCCGCGAAGATGGGGATGCAGTTCTGGTAGAGGATCGGAATGATCGTGCCTATGTCCGATATCCCGGTGGTGATTATCTCGGAACCGGGGTCAGGGTTTATGGCACCCAGCGCGACATGGATCGAGGCCGTTCCAGATGTGGAGGCTATTGCGTGTCTGGTGCCGTAGAGTTCGGCAAAGCCCCTCTCAAAAGCCTCCACCTTGTCGCCTCCGACGCGGTTCAGCCTCTGAGACCAAATCACGTCGACAAGTTCCCTGAGTTCCTCCTTTCCTATCTCCCTTCTCTCCGGAAAGGGCGTGAGGCGGGTCCTATCTCCTCCGTCGATCGCAAGCTGAGGCAAGCCGCCACCTTGGCGCCAGGCAAGAAATGGCGGGCTAATTACTATTACCCTAGGCGCTCGAGCTTTACGTCGATTCTTGAGGCCGGGTTGGCGTCCGGGCTGCGCCTAGATGTACGCCGGGTTCTTCTCGGGGCATTTCCAAGCGGTTTGGCTGTCCAAAGAGGTCGTGGGCAGCGCGGAAGCTAGTTTTGCGAGGTCAAAGGGGCATTCGTTCAAGAAAGCCTGCGCACACTGCATTATTTCAAGGATATGGGCCGGAAGTATTTATATTCCTGCCACAACATAGTGAAAAATGCACAAACGGCACGATAATTTGTGGTCCTGATGGTTGAGGAGAGTGTCGAATACATCTTCCAAACCTCCCTCATGTCGCCGCTTGACAAGGACTATCTCGAGGTCCTAATCAAGCTGGGGTACAAGGAAGACGCCAAGAAGAAACTCGATGAGCTGTTCAGCACCCGGATGAGGAACTCCAATACGCTATTCACGCCCCAAGAGAGGGAGTGCTTCGAAGCCCTATTGAAGGCTAGGCAGTTGGAAGAGGCGGAGAGGGCACTTGAGCTGGCGTACAGGAGAAGAAGGGATGTGGACGGCAGTGGCCTGTCGCAGGTTGAGCGGGAGTACGTCGAGATGCTCCGGAGAATGGGTGAGAATGAGGCTGCGGCAAGGGTGATCGACCAGGCTGCCCACAGAAATGGAAATGCGAACGGGCCCGGGTTGCTCAGCGGGATAGACAAGGAGTACATGGATGCCTTGATTCAGCTTGGCAAGCGGGAGAAAGCAAAACAGCTTGTGGATTCCATATACGAAGCGCGCAAGACGCGGGAGCAGGCCCTCATGATGGATCTATTGAGCCGGGCCCGCAAGCGCTAAGAACTTTTTTTTCGGCAAACGATCCAGTCGTGATCCCGTTCTGATTGGCCGCCTCTTCTCAGGTGCGGCTGGAGGACACCACGCCGACCCTTTTGGCGGGACGACGTTGAAAGCCCCTTCATCAGCGGGCCTTGCACCCGAGAGCATGACTGTTGGGTTGCGTGGATAACCACGACCGCGAAGCGGCACAACGGTCTGGCTAGGGTGTACGCCGCCTCGCCTCTGGCAATCTTTATCAACAGCGTGCGTGGCCGAGCTTCCGAAGAGGCTGTTCGTGGCGGCCAACGTCCTGCTACTGGGCATAGGGTTATCGCTTTCCTTCTACCTTGCCTGGTGCCTAGGCGCAAACGATGCATCAAATCCGACCGAGTGCGCCGTGGGCTCGGGGGTGGTCAGTCTGCGCTGGGCCCTCACGCTTTTCTGCCTGTTCGCCGCGTTCGGGGCACTGACGCACGGATACATGGTGATCAAGACGATAGGAGCGGGCGTGGTCCCGGAGCTGAGCCTGCTTGGCTCAATCACGACCGTTCTCTCCGCCTGCCTTTGGATAACGCTGTGCACATGGAGAGGCCTCCCGGTCTCCACGAGCCACTCCATCGTGGGGAGCGTCGTGGGATACGGTCTGTGCCAGTACGGAGCCGCAGGGGTGAAGTGGCAGGTTCTTGGAGGCATAGGGGCCTCTTGGTTAGTCTCGCCATTGGCGGCGGCCCTGGTGGCTACGGTCCTGTACCGTGCGATGCGGGCGTGGCTGCCGGCCCGGCGGCGTTCCGAGCAGATCGCCCGGCTGATATTGGTCTTCGCGCTCTGCTTCTCAGCCTTTGCGTTCGGCGCCAACGACGTCGCCAATGCGACGGGAGTCTTCTTCACGGTTGCCAAGGGATCCGAAGAGATGACGCAGAGCGTGGCGCTTCTTGCACTTGCTGCCCTCGGAAGCACAGGCATCGCGGTGGGAGCATTTACCTGGGGATACCGGGTGATCAACACGGTCGGTTTCAAAGTCACCAGGTTGGATCCCGTGATGGGAGGTGCTGCCGAGCTGAGCAACGCTTTGGCGGTATATTTATTCACAACGGTACCCTTCCTCTTGTTCGGATGGGGAATGCCCATATCGACCACCCTTTGCAGCGTCGGATCGATCATCGGCGTTGGGCTGGCCAGGGATTACAGGACGGTCTCAAGGCAAACGGTCCTTCGCATAGTGGCAGGGTGGGTGTTCACGGTACCGATCTGTGCCGCGCTGAGCGCGGTCCTGTATTGGCTCGCAACGGGAGGTCTCGCTCTCTAGGGTGAGAAGATGAAGAAGACGCGCAGTCTGGGAGTCTGGCTCGGGAAACAAAGGCAGAAGGAGATCTTCAAGCTATGCAAGAACCATGTGGCCAAGATAATCCAAACGGTGGAGGAGATGCGCAGGAGCACCCACGCATATGAACAGGCCGACGAGGAGCGCGCATCCGCCCTGGCAAAGGCCGCCTCCCAGATGGAAAAGGAGGCCGATGCGATCAAACGGTCCATCATGGATGAGCTGGTCAGGGAGATCTTCCACCCGATGGACCGAGACGAAATCCTTCGCCTTGTGTTGGAGGCGGATGGGATCGCGAGCAACGCCAAGGCGGCTGCGGGCAAGCTTTCCATGATACCCAGGAAGGTGGTCTCGGACTCTTTGGCGCACAGCTTGGCTGAGCTCTCCGATGCGCTGGTGGCGACGGTCAACGCAATGGGCGAGGCGTTCGATGCCCTCGTGGAGGGCGCCGAGAACGTCTTCGAACTGTGTCAGCGAGTGGAGACCCACGAAGAGCAGATCGATGAGTTCAGGGCGACAATGATCCGGGACCAGTTCATCCCATGGTGCCAGGCCACGGACCGGACGGGTTTATGCATCATACTGAAAGAGGCCATGGACAACATGGAGAAGGTGGCGGACGAAGCCGAGGACGTGGCCGATGTGATAAGGAGCATAGCAATGACCTCGCGCTAGGCATCGCCTGGTTCGCCTAGTGGCCGGTGCCGGTCGGCACGACCCTCACGGAATGCACGGAGTACTTGTGTCCCATCGAGGTTATCGAGAACTTCTTGTACCAACCGAAGGGCACGATCTCCACCTCGGGCATGTTGAGCTCCCCGACGAGGAGCTTCTCCATGGCCGCAGCGGTGGACGAGGAGCTCTTCTCATCCCTGCCGACGAGGAAGGCGAAGGCAAAAAGGATCAGCCTCTTTGGACCCACCTTGGATATGTAGCTCCGGATCTCGTTCGCGGCCAGCCGTGCGACCTCGGAGGGATCCTGATCGTCGGCCGCCTCGGTGGAGTATAGCACGACAACTGCCTCGCCGAAGTTGCGTGCCTTCATCTCGTCCGGAATCTCGACCGCGATGGGGGTCCTGATCTTGGCCTCGTACCAAAACGACTCTACGTGTACGAACAGCATTCTCATTACAAATCCTCACCCTCGGAAGGCAGGCCCGATGGCATCGGTCGGACAGGCATCCCGGCATTCCATGCAAAGGATGCATTCGGAATCCCATCTCAGGCCTGCCTGGCCCTTGATGTCGATGATGCCCATGCTGCAGGCCCTCTCGCATCTGAGGCACCTTATGCATCTTTCCTGGTTGACCGAGATCCCAGCGCCCTTCGCTGAGGCAGGGAGGGACAGGATTGCGCCGAGCGGGCAGACGTACCTGCACCAGGCCCGCTTCTGCGTTGCGGCAGAGAAGGACACGGCGACGAGGAACACCGCAAAGCCGACGGCGAAGGAGTTTTCCGGTTTCCAGATCGAGGAGAGGGCCCTTGACGTGACGGACATGGGCGCCATCCATTCGAGGAAAGTCCATCCGGCAAGCACGGAGACGAGGAGCCCAGCGACCAGGATCACGTACTTGAGGCATCTGAGGGACTCCGGCATCCGGGCTCCCCTTCGCCCGAAGGAAATCATGTCCTGCACGAAGCCCAGCGGACAGATCCAACCGCAGAACGCCCTACCCAGGGCGAGGCTTGCTGCCAGCATGGCGGCGCCCATAATCAGAAGCGGGATGGGGGTAACGGCGCCCGACAGGGCTGCGGAGATGCTGAGGAGCGGGTCAACGTGCCAGAGAAGCCGGATGGGTAGGGAGGGGTTGGTGACGGCATAGAGGACTAGGATCAGCATCTGGGCCTGAACGATGTGTCTGATGTATCGGAGTTTGATGCTGGATAGGAAGGATCTCCCTTCCGACCGCCCGGATTGCTGGTCGTTGGGCACTCGATCAGGCCCTCCATTCGGTGCGCTTTGCCCCGGTCCCCGAGACGGTCACAGCTTTGGGCGTGGTGGGGCAGGCGTACTCGCATGCGCCGCAACCAACGCAGACCTCGTGGTTGAACACGGGCCGCCTCACCGTCGCGCCCGATCCCTTGCCCTCGCCGCCCTTCGTAGTTATGGCGCCCTCGACGGGGCATATCTCCTTGCACGCCAGGCATGGCTGCTTGAGCGCATAGGCTATGCAAAGCCTTGTGTCAACGGAGGCGGTGCCCATCTTCAGCTTGGTCGAAAGTTGGTTGGAGGACAGGCCCTCGAGGTTGATCGGTTGGAGGACTTTGACGGGGCAGGCCTGGATGCAGTTCTGACAGCCGTTGACGGGCATTATGCAATAGCCCCTGCTCGGGACCAACTTCGGCGTCATCAGGTTGGGGAAGCCGTTCTCGAGGCCTTGCAGCTGGAGGGCCGAGTTCGGGCAGGCTGAGACGCATCTGCCGCACCGCGCGCACAGCGCGAGGAAGCCATCCTCATCTATCGCGCCGGGTGGCCTCGGGGTGGGCTGCTTGCCAGTCCCGCTTGCGAGGCTTGCGCCGACGACCGAGACGACCGCGCCCGCTCCCACCGTGGCAATGAAGCGCCGCCTGCTCATCGCATCGAAGGGGCTATTCGTTGCCACCGTGGGCCTTCCTCCTATCCCATATCATCGCGGCTAGGCCTAGGGCGACCGAGGCCACGGACAGCGAGGCGTATGGCGCCCATGGCGGCAATGCGGAGCTCATGGAAGGGGGTGGAGAGGGTCCGGTGCCCTCCTTAGCATCGACTTCGAAGGTCTTTGCCAGGACGCTGGAGGGTTCGGCGTCGCCGACCCCCAGTCCGCTCGCGATCTGCACGTACGCGTTACGACCATCAAATCCAAAATCCTCGTACCCCAAGGAGTAGGCGAGCGCCATTGATGCGACGTCGACCGCTACGGGATCCACTCCTGCGACAACCTTTCCCATTTCAACGAGCTCCCCTGGGCCGCGGGGCCCGCCGGACACCAAGACCCTCGTTGCATCAACCACCGTGAGGCTGGGCCGGATGCCTAAGGAAAGGTCTGCGATGGCGCCGTCAAGACCCTGTCTGTGGAAGGCAGCGCGATCGTAGACCAGTCCCATGAGGCCCTTGAGGCCGACGGAGGAGCCCGTGGCTTCATGATGCTTGAGGACGGGCACGTTGATCAGCACATCGCTCTCAAGGTAGGCCTTAGCGATCTCCACTTCCCTCAAGGTTTGGGCCCCTTCCAGCTCAACTGTCTGGAAGTCCGATTCTTGTTGGAGCACCAGGAACTGCGCTCCCTGCTCCTCGGCGGCGGCACGGAGGCCATTGATCTGAACGGTGAGTGCGCTAGGCTTGTTGATCGTGTGGTCGGCGAGGATGACCTTTGAGGCACCGGCCTCGAGCGACAGCCTCACGACGGCGGATGCAATCTCGGGACTCGTGTTGGCCCCCGTCCCGGACGGGACGCTGAAGCTCGCGTTTGGTTTGACCAGCACGACGTCGCCCCGTCCGACGAAAGTGTCGATTCCTCCTAGGCCGTCCAAGGCCGCTGACACCAGCTCCGAGGGAGTGCCGTTCCGGGCAATGACCACGGATTCGGGGCCGGGGCCTGGCTTGGCGTTCGCAATTCTCTCCTTGAGCAAGGCCAAGAAGCAGGACGCCGTCCCAATCTCAAGAAAGCGACGCCTCGAGAGATGCGCCATTGCCGGC